>Ga0182013_10002193_pt1 | contig 25841 bp, 29 predicted proteins | sample 612S2MmetaG_FD_120487 | JGI IMG/M metagenome (GOLD analysis project Ga0182013, IMG submission 120487) | Permafrost microbial communities from Stordalen Mire, Sweden - 612S2M metaG | ecosystem: Environmental > Terrestrial > Soil > Wetlands > Permafrost | place: Sweden: Stordalen | collected...
CGTGCACGCGGCCAACAGCGCGGCGACGATGCGCGATAGCGATTCGCACTTCGACATGGTCAGGTGCGGGATCTCGATCTACGGCATGGACCCCTTCGGTGCAGATCCGCTCGAGGTACAGCTGGAGCCGGCGCTGGAGCTCAGCTCGTACGTCGCCGAGGTCAAGAGCTGCGGGCCGGGGGAGAGCGCCGGGTACGGAAGGCGCTTCATCGCATCGCGGCCGACGAGCATCGGGGTGATACCGATCGGCTACGGCGACGGTTGGCGGCGCGGGCTCTCCGGCAACGCGAGAGTGCTGATCGACGGGGCGAGCTACCCGCTGGTCGGAACCGTGAGCATGGACTCCGTCACGGTGGACCTTGGCGGCAACCAGGCGGCGCGGCGGCTGCGGGGCGAACCGGCGATCCTGATCGGCTCGAGCGGCGAGCAGCGGATCACGGCAGAGGAGCTCGCGCTGCGGCTCGGGACGATCAACTACGAGATCACATGCGGGCTCACGGCGCGGGTCCCGCGCAGCTACCACCGTGACGGTCGCGCGGCGGACGGCCCGCCGGTGCCGTGAGCCCCTCGGGGAACGGGGACGCGAGCACCCGAGCCGTCGACGTCGCCCGCGGGGCTCTCGGCGGCGAGCGCGCGTGGGTGGTCGGCGGCGCGATCCGCGACCGGCTGCTCGGCAGACCCACCGGCGACGTCGACATCGTCATCGACGGCGACCCAGAGAGAGCGGCCCGCTCAGTCGCGCGTGCCGGCTCGAGAGCAGCCTGCTTCGCCCTCTCGCGAGAGTTCGGCTCCTGGAGGGTGACGGCTCGAGACGGCTCCTGGCAGGTCGACGTCGAGCCGATGCGCGGCCGCACACTCGACGAGGACCTCGCGCTGCGAGACTTCACCGTCAACGCGATCGCCGAGCCCCTGGCCGGCGGTGAGGTGATCGACCCGCTCGGGGGCGCTTGCGACGTGCGCGAGCGGGTGCTGCGTGCTGCTGGACCGGGTGCATTCGAGCGGGATCCCCTGAGGGTGCTGCGCATGGTGCGGATGTCCGTCGAGCTCGGTTTCGAGCCAGACACGCAGACGAGCGTTCTCGCGGCCGCGAGCGCCGCTGCGCTCGACACGATCTCGGCGGAGCGGGTGTTCGCAGAGCTGCGCCGGATCATCGGCTGCGAGCGTGCGCGGCGCGGCCTGGAGATGATCTCCGAGCTCGGTGCCGGCCGGGTCGTGCTGCCCGAGCTGGAGGCTCTGCGGGGGGTCGAGCAGAACCGCTTCCACCATCTGGACGTGCTCGGTCACACCCTCGAGGTGCTCGAGCGCACGATCGAGCTGGCGGGCCCCACAGGGCCATGCGCCGCCGATCTGCAGCTCGCCTACGGCGAAAGCCAGCAGGCGGTACGTGACCTGCTCGGTGAGCCGCTGGCGGACGAAATGACACGCGGTGAGGCGCTTCGCTGGGGCGCGCTACTGCACGACGCCGCGAAGCCGATGACACGAAGCGAATCGCCGCTGGACGGGCGCGTCACCTTCATGGGACACGACGTGAGGGGGGCGAAGCTCGCCCGCGACGTGCTCCGCAGGCTGCGCGCGAGCGACCGCCTCCAGGCGCATGTCGCGGCGCTCGCGCGCGAGCACCTGCGCCTGGGCTTTCTGGTCCACGAGCCCCAGCCGCTCTCGCGTCGCGTGCTCTACGGCTACATGAAGGCGTGCGAGCCCGTCGAGGTGGATGTCACGCTCCTGTCGATAGCGGATCGGCTCGCCACGCGCGGAGACCGGGCGGATGAATCGATCCGCGCCCACCTGGCGCTCGCCCCGCAGGTGCTCGCCGCCGCGTTCAAGTGGCGCGCGGATGGGCCGGGCGAGCCGCTCGTCCGGGGCGACGATCTGGCCGCCGGGCTCGGCATCGAGCCCGGCCCGCGGCTGGGGGCCCTGCTCGAGAGGCTCGCGCAGGAGCGCTACACGGGCGAGATCACAACGCGTGAGCAGGCGCTCGCTCGCGCACACGAGCTGCTGCCGGTCATCTAGGCTTCTGTGATGGCCGACACCGACTGCATCTTCTGTCAGATCGTGGCGGGAGACATACCGGCGAGCATCATCGACGAGGATGAGCGCACGATCGCCTTCATGGACATCGCGCCGGCGACCCGCGGCCACGCGCTGGTGATCCCGCGCGCACACTGCGACGACCTGCGCTCGGTCGCTGCAGATGACCTGAGCGCCGTCGCCCAGACCGCGCAGCGCGTCGCAGGGCGCGCGATCGAGCGGCTCGGCGCGGACGGCGTGAACCTGCTGAACTCGTGCGGAGCGGCGGCATGGCAGACGGTCTTCCACTTCCATGTCCACGTCATCCCGCGCTACGACGGCGATCCGCTGCGCCTGCCGTGGGTCCCGTCCGAGGGGGATATGCAGGACATCCTGCTCGCGGGGCAGGAACTCGCGGGACGGCAGCGAAATACCTGAACCGCTACCCGCACCGCTCCATCTGGGGCTCAGCGGTGTTCAATGGCACATATGAGACGAACATACCTAGTAGCAATCACGACACTCGCTCTCGCCCTCGGACTCCCGGCGAGCGCTCCCGCGACCCTCGCCGAAGTCGGTGTGATCGGGGCCACGGTCCCAACCACGGTCGCCAGCTGCCCGGGGACGCCCTGTCTTGCGGTGAGCCGCACCACGGGCTTCCAGGTCAAGATCGGCACCGTCAACACTCCGATGACCATCCCGCACTCAGGTGCTCTGGTCGCGTGGACGATCTCGCTCGGAAAGCCGAACGCGACCCAGATCAAGTTCTTCAACGAACACGAGGGTGGCGTCGCGGAAGCCGGCATTGCGGTGCTCCAGCCCCAGAAGAAACCGAACCTCACGTACAAGCTGATCGCCCAGAGCCCGATGGTCAAGCTCGAAAAGTGGTTCGGCAAGACCGCCGAGTTCCCACTCGAAACGGCGCTGCAGACCAAGAAAGGCGACATCGTGGCGCTGACGGTGCCCACATGGGCGCCCGCACTGGCGCTCGGGTTCGGCGAAACCACGTCTTGGCGCGCGAGCCGCCAGAAGGGCCAGTGCCTCACCACGAGCGCACAGACCACCCAGACGGCGATCGGTAAGAACGTCCAGTACTACTGCCTGTACCTGACTGCGCGCCTGACGTACAGCGCGACGGTCATCTCAACTCCGTAGTCCGGTATCGGCGGCGGCCGGCGGGCACGGCGCCCGTCGGCCGACGACGAGCGCCCGCAGGCGCCGCCGCCGGTCAGGGCGCGCTGGCGCCGCCGCCGGTCAGGGCGCGCTGGCGCCGCCTGTGGCTTCGGTGCTTTTCGAGCTTGCTTCGGGGGTGGAGGCTTTTTCGCTGCCCGCTGAGGAGCCGCCCGAAGAGCCCGCTTCGGAGGTCCCCCCGCTGGATGGCGCTTCGCTGGATTCCGAGCCGGCGGATTCGCTGGAAGAGCCGGTCGAGGTCGTTTCGCCGCCGCTGGTGCTCGTCTTGCTCGTGGAGGTCGTCGATGTCGACGTCGTCGACAGGGCGGCCTTTTCAGCGCTCGTGTCGGACGGTGGGACGATGTTGGGCGTGCTCTTGGGCACCGATTCGGACACGCTGCCGCCACCGCAGGCCTGCAGGCCCAAGCCGCCGAGCACGACCAGGCACGCGCACATCGCCACACGTGCCGGCGCAGGCCTGCGCGGAGTCGGCTCCGCCGGTTGCTGCACGGTCATCTCGTGGTCGCTGGGGCGCACGCTACCTCGCGCGGGGCGGATCACGAGCTTGTCGTGGCCGGTCCGAGCGGCCCCATGCGCCGCCCGCATGTCGGGCATTCGTTCAGGTCCTTCTGCGCCAGCTGGTCACACCACGGGCAGACGCGGAGGTTGTCGACGGACCATGGCAGCCGCGAGGCGGAGGGTGCGAGCGGCAGCACCTTGCCGGTCACTTCCAGCTTCTCGCCGCTCTCGCGGTCACGGTAGATCTCCTCGGGCTCAGCCTCGATGATGATCTCGCGGCCGGTCGCCGGATTACGCATGCGGTAACGCTGTTTGGTGTCCACGCCCGGCACTTTACCGGAGCGGGTGGTCCTCCGATTCTCTGCAGCGAACAACCGGGAGATGCGGACCTCGCGCCGGACGGGATCGCGTCGGCCGGGCACAGGCGCGCGGCAACCGTTCGCACGCGCAACTGCGTGCACAATGTGCAGCCGAACCCCCCGCCGGTTCGGGTAGAGTTCGGCGCCGTCATGGGGATTACGACGCCAGCAGCCCAAGCGGCGCGCAGCCGCTCCGACCGTCGGCGGGCCGTCGCCGCCCGCGCGGCCGGCGCCGGCGCGCTCGCGGCGCTCGCCCTGGCGGCCTCCGGCTGCTCGGTCAAGGGCGCGGACAACGCGAACCTGATCGTCGGCAAGCAGCAGTTCGTCGCCAAATGCGGCTCGTGCCACACGCTCGCGAGAGCCGGCACGAAAGGTGTCGTCGGCCCGAACCTCGACGAAGCGTTCCGGGCCAGCATCAACGAAGGCCTCGGCCGCGACTCCGTTCGCGGGGTCGTCGAAGGGCAGGTCAAAATCCCGAATCCGGACGGAGCGATGCCCAAAGAACTCGCCAGCGGCCAGGAGCTCCGGGACATAGCCGCATATGTGTCTGAGTCCGTTGCGCGGCCCGGCAGCGACACCGGGCTGCTCGCCAGCGCCGTCGAAGCCCCCGGGTCCGGGAAGCCGGCGGTGGAGAAGGCCGGCAAGCTCGAACTCGCTGCGAGCCCCTCCGGGCAGCTTGCGTACACCACCTCCAAAGCCGAAGCCACGGCTGGTCCCGTGACCATCACGATGGCGAACATGTCCGGGGTCTCGCACAACATCGCGGTCGAACCCGGCAGCGGGGGTGCCAGCGGCTCGGGAACGGTCCTCGGCGCCAGCTCGTTCATCACGAAGGGCGCCACGTCAGTGACCGTGAGCCTGAAACCCGGCACCTACACGTATTTCTGCCAGGCCCCGGGCCACCGCGCCGCCGGCATGTTCGGCACGATCACCGTCAAGTAGCAGCGGCGCCGCTGGGCGCGGTACGGCCGGACGACGCGGCCCTCGACGTGCCGGGAGGGCTGATGCGTTCCCGGCCGGCTGTGCGGGTGCCGGGCGCCGCTCAGATGATCGCGCGGCCAACCAGGATCAGGCCGACGATCACGACGATCACCAGGATGGCTCGCAGGAGGAACTGGAAGGCCTCGTCCTCCGAGCGCAGCGGGTTCAGCATGGAGGAAGAGCCCGAACGGGCCGTCGTAGCGTGACAGCCGCCATGCGCGCCCGCCGCGGCAGTCCCGCTAGAGGATGTAGACGGAGGAGTAGACGATGATCCACATGATGTCCACGAAGTGCCAGTAGACACCGGGCACCTCCAGGCCCTGATGGGACTCGGCCGAGAAATGTCCTCGGAAGGACCGGATCGTCACGAACAGCAGCAGCAGAAGCCCGATGAACACGTGGGCGCCATGCAGCCCGGTGAGCGCGTAGAAGACCGACTGCTGGGCGGCGTCCTGCGGGGCAAAGCCGATGTTCGCGTACTCGTTGATCTGCACGAACAGGAACGTGCATCCCAGCAGGAACGTGCAGACCATTCCCGCCTTCAGGCCGAAGCGGTTGCCCTTCCTGATCGACACCTGCGCCCAGTGCAGCGTGAACGACGAGGAGATAAGGATCGCCGTGTTGACTCCTGCGACCTGAACGGGCAGTTTCGTGCCTGCGGCGGGCCACGGGTTGCCTTCTGCGACGCGGATGAAGAAGTAGGCGGTGAAGAACGCCCCGAAGACCATGATCTCCGAGATGATGAAAAGCATCATCCCGAGCAGGGGCGCCTCGACACGGGAGCTCTTGTTGGCCGGCAGCGGCTCGGCGTGCTCGTGCTCGCCGTGGGCGGCTCCGTGGTGGGCGATGCTGGCGGCCTCCATCTGCGGGACCCCTAGACCGCGGGTGCGGTGGTAGTGGCGGGCTGGGTGTCAACCACGACGTGCTCGACGGGTATGGAGGTGGCGCTGCTGACGCGCTCGATCAGGTCGGCTCGCATCCAGCCGGAGCGCTCGTTGGGGAGGGTGGAGATGACGACGTCGTCCACCCTGAACAGCTCGAGCGCGTTGATCGTCGCCGTGTACGGGTCCGGGTCGCCGATCATCCCGGAGCTCAGCAGCCCTGCGGCCCTGAGTCGGTCGAGCATCGCGGCGAGCCTTTCGCGCGCCTCGCGCGGTGCGTGCCCGCCACCGTCGGTCTGCGGCACGACCGCGACGAACAGGTGCTCGCGGCCGTCGGCGGCCTTCGCCTTGAGGTGCTCGATCAGCTCCTCACCGGAGGAGGTGCGGTTGGCGACGACGAGGGTCATCGCGAAGCTCTTGCCCTCGTTCGCGAGGTCGACCACGACGTGCTCGACCGGCAGGCCCGTGGCGTTGTGGATCCGCTCGATCAGATCGCGGCGCAGCCAGCCGGAGTGTGTGGCCGGGTGGGTGGAGATGATGATCTCCGACGGACGCCGCTCGGCGACCGCGTCCATCGTCGCGAGGAACGGGTCTTCGTCGCCAACCTCGCCCGTCGCAACTATGCCCTCGGCGTTCACGGCCGAGAGCGCGAGATCCACCCTCACCTGGGCTGAGTCGCGCACGACCTCGTCGTAGATGACGTAGCCGTCGGAGGGCTTGGTCTGCGGGACGACGAGACGGAACGTGGCGTCTCCCCCCGCAGCCCGCCGGCGGATGGCGTCGAGCAGGTTCGCACCGAAGATCGTTCGGTTGGCGACGACGAGGATCTCGCTCATCGGGGTTGCCTCCTGGTCATTGGCTCGGTGCCCTCACGGCCCCGGCTGTCGCCGGCGTGGGAGCGGGGGCGAAGATGCCGTGGACCGCACCCGGCACCCCGTACTCGTATGGTCCCCCGACGACTGTCGGCAGGCGGTCGAAGTTGAAGACAGGGGGAGGCGAGGAGACAGCCCACTCCAGCGTCATGCTGCGCCACGGGTTGGAGGTGGCGCGCGGGCCGCCCCGCCAGCTGGTCACCATGTTGTAGAGGAACACGAGCGTGCTCAGGCCGAGCGCGAAGCTCGCGATCGAGATGAAGAGGTTGAGGTCTGCGAACTGCACGGCATAGGTCGCGACGCGGCGCGGCATGCCTTCCAGCCCGAGGATGTGCATCGGGCCGAACGTCAGGTTCACGAAGATGAACGTCGCCCAGAAGTGCCATTTGCCCAGGCGCTCGTCGTACATCCTGCCCGTCATCTTCGGGAACCAGTAGTAGACGCCGCCGTAGATCGTCATCAGCGACCCGCCGAACAGCACATAGTGGATGTGCGCCACGACGAAGTAGCTCGCGCTCACGTGGATGTCGAACGGCACCATCGCGAGCATGACCCCGCTGATCCCGCCCAGTGTGAACGTGGTCAGGAAGCCGAGCGCGAAGAGCATCGGCGTGTCGAGGTGGAGCACCCCTCGCCATAGCGTCGCCAGCCAGGAGAAGATCTTGATGCCGGTCGGCACGGCGATGATCGCCGTGGTGACCGCCATCGGGATCCTGATCCAGGCCGCCATGCCCGACGTGAACATGTGGTGCGCCCACACGGTGAAGCCCAGCGCGACTATCGCAAGCAGCGAGAACGCCATCATGCGGTAGCCGAAGATCGGCTTGCGCGCCTTCACGGCGATTATTTCGCTGACGATCCCGAACCCGGGCAACATCATGATGTAGACCGCGGGATGCGAGTAGAACCAGAACACATGCTGGTACATCAGGACGTCGCCGCCCTTCGCTGCGTTGAAGAAGTTGAAGCCGAGCGCGCGGTCGAGCAGCACGAAGAACTGGGACGCCGCGATGAACGGCGTCGCGATCACGACGAGCAGCGACGTCGCGAAGTTCGACCACACGAGCAGCGGCAGCCGGAAGAAGCTCATTCCGGGTGCCCGCATGGTGATGATCGTCACCAGGAAGTTCAGCGCGGTCATGATCGATGAGGCGCCGGCGAACTGGACCGCCATGGAGAAGAACGTCTGGCCGAGCGGCGCGGTCACCGACAGCGGCGCATATGCCGTCCACCCGTCGGCGAACGCTCCGCCGGGAACGAGGAAGCTGCTCATCATCATCACGCCGGCGATCGGCAGCAGCCAGAACGAGAGGGCGTTCAGGCGCGGGAACGCCATGTCGGGGGCACCGATCATCAGCGGGATCACGTAGTTGCCGATGCCCGCGAAGACGGGGATGATGAAGAGGAAGATCAGCAGCGAGGCATGGACCGAGAACAGCCCGTTGTAGGTGTTCGCGTCCACGAAATGCGAGTCGGGCTGCGCCAGCTGTGCACGCATCAGCATGGCCATGAGGCCGCCGAGCAGGAGGAAGAAGAACGAGCTGACCGTGTACTGGATCCCGATCACCTTGTGGTCGGTGTTGATCCGGAAGTAGTCCTTCCATGTGTAGGCGCCGTGGCCGGAGTGGTCCTCAGGGCGCGTGGGGCGCCCGATCGCCCAGTAGAACCAGTAGTCGAAGCCGCCGATGCCGACCAGGAACGCGAGCGGGACCGTGATGAGCGAGACGGTGGTGATCGCGTTCGCCGCGATGAAGTGGTGGAACGTCGAGTGTCCCGTCGACATCCGCACGATCCATGTGAGCGCCGCCGAGAAGAGGACCGCGCACACCATCAGCACGCCTGCTCTGTAGAACCCCGGTGCCCGGAATTTCGCTGCCATCAGCTTCTCCTCTTGGCGGTCGTCGAGCGCTTCAACATTATCCGGAAGTTCCCGTGGTGGTGGACGCGCCGGTCACGCCGCGCGCGTTCGATCTCATCTGCAGGGTGATCCACGCATGAAATGCCGCGGGTGTGACGACATGCACGGTCGAGCGCATCAGGCTGTGGCCGAGGCCGCAGAGCAGGTTGCACACGACCGGGTATGAGCCGAGCCGGTCTGGCGTGGCGCGGTAGTGCGTAGTGATGCCGGGGACGACATCCTCCTGGAGGCGGAAGGCCGGGATCCAGAATGCGTGGATCACGTCCCGCGAGTTCATGTTGAAGAGCACCGATTCGTTCTCGGGCAGGTACAGCTGCGTGCTGTGCAGCGGGGCGCTGCCCGTGATCGACGGCGGGTAGACGTAGCTCCAGGCGAACTGCTGCCCGATGACGCCGACCTGGATCTCGCGGGCGGGTTTCTTTTCGTTGTTGTGCAGCACGACGAACGAGTAGCCGACCAGGCCGAGGAGCAGGACCGTCGGGATCGCCGTCCAGAAGACCTCGAGGCGGGTGTTGCCATGGATGGGCGGACCGTCCATCAGCTCCTGCCCGGGCCGCATGCGAAAACGCCACACGCAGTACAGGATCACCGTGACGACCAGCACGAAGATCGGGATCGATGCGATCACGAGAACGTGGTAGAGCCGGTCGGTTTCGATGGCCTGCGTGGAGGCCTGCACCGGGAACCACTTGATCACGTAGCTCAGGACGATGCCGATCGCCACAGCGATGACGGCCAGCACGGCCGCGACGATCATCGAACGCTCGATCTTCATGGTCGCCGGCCCCCTCGCATCGGCTGTGCTTTCTGCTCGGCCCTCTCCATAGAGATGCGCATCCTAATGGGTGAGTCCCCGGACCGCTCGGACCTTGACGGGAGGACGCTGAAGTACTAGATTGATGCAATAGTTGCAAGGGCCGCGAAGCCTGCTGCCCAGGGCTCTTCTGGGGGAAGGATGCGTGGTGATGAGGGTGCGAGAAGTCATCTGAGCGGCGGCCGGGAGGCGAGTATGCAGGTTCGCGAAGGTATGAGCGAGATGGTTCTGACCGTGGGCCCCGGCCACACGCTGAGGGCTGTCGCGGGCCTGATGTCAGAGCGCGCGGTCGGTGCCGCCGTGGTCATGGACCCCGAGGGCCATGGCCCGGGGATCATCACCGAGCGCGACATCCTGATCGCCATAGGCGCCGGCCAGGACCCGGACGCTGAGAGCGTGGCGGAGCACCTCACGCGAGACGTCGTCTACGCCTCGCCGGACTGGTCCCTCGAGGAGGCCGCCGCCGCGATGGTGCGCGGAGGCTTCAGACATCTGATCGTCCTCGACCACGGAGAAACGGTGGGCATCCTGTCGGTCCGCGACGTTGTGCGTTGCTGGACCGAGGACGGAGCAATCTGTCCGTTGCCCTCCAGGGCGGCCGTGGGGTGAGGGGAACCGGGGCACGCCCGCGTGGGGAGCGAGCGTGCCACTCGGGGACGGCGGCCGGGCGCGGCTGAGGGGCCGCGCCCGGCGCTTGGCCTCGGCGCACGGCGGCACCCCGTGAGGGCGGGCCAGGCGGGTCGCAAACCGGGAGCGGTGCTCAGCTGTCGCTGGGAACGTCGAGCGGAAGCTCGTCGATGTCGCGTCGTGTGTCTTTGATCCAGATCACGATGCACACGACCAGCAGGACCACGCCGACGATCGTGAGCTCGATGAAGGTCGTGGTCCCGATCACCGTGAGGGTCACCGCGAGAGCGGTGACGATCGGCAGGATCGAAGGCCCCGGGAGGTGGATCTCCTCGCCGACGGGCGGAAGCTCGGGATCGAGCGGGCTCACGAGATGTACGCCGCGGCCACGACCCACGTGATGCCGAACATGAACAGGATGATCGCCGTGAGGATCAGGGCGGTCCTGATGTTCTTGCGTGCGAGCCGTCGGGTCATCATGGGCAGTCGCGCAGTCTACAGATGAACGTCGGCCACCATCGCGCAGAACAGCAGCGCCAGGTAGGCGAGGGAGTAGAGGTACAGCCGCAGGGCGGACGGCCGGTCGGCCCTGCGGTAGAGCCGGACCGCGCCCGCGATGAAGCCAAGTCCGAGCACGAGCGACGCGGTGAGATAGATCAGGCCGAAGCCGCCGGCGCAGAAGGGCAGCTGCGTGACCGCGTAGAGCAGGACCGAGTAGAGCAGGATCTGACGGCGCGTCTCGTTCTCGCCCCTCACGACAGGCATCATCGGCACGCCGACCTTGCGGTACTCCTCCTTCATCAGCAGCGACAGCGCCCAGAAGTGCGGCGGCGTCCAGAAGAACACGATGAAGAACAGGATCACGGCGGTGCCGCTGACCGAGCCGGTGACGGCCGCCCAGCCCACCAGCGGGGGCACCGCGCCCGCAGCTCCGCCGATCACGATGTTCTGCGGCGTCCTGCGCTTGAGCCACACGGTGTAGATGAAGACGTACCCGAGGAAGCCCGAGAAAGAGAGGGCTGCCGCGAGCGGGTTGACGAGGATCGAAAGCTCGAGCAGCGACAGCGCGGCGAGCGTGCAGCCGAATATCAGGGCTGCCCGCGGCGAGATGCGCCCGGCGGGGATCGGCCGGTTCGCGGTGCGTGTCATCAGCCCGTCTATGTCACGGTCGAACCAGTGGTTGACGGCACCTGCGCCGCCCGCCGACAGGTAGCCGCCGAGGCACGTGAGCGCGACGAGCAGGGCGGACGGGTCGCCCGCGACGTACATGGTCGCGATCGTCGTCAGAAGCAGGAGCGACTGGACCTTCGGCTTGGTCAGCTCCGTGTAGTCGCTGATGATCTGGCGGGTGCGCGGGGCGAGCCCGACCCTCGTGGCGTCGATCGCGGGTGCGGCGGTCCCCGAGGGGGGCGCTGCGCTCACTACACCCCAACCTGGGTCGCGCCAGCTGGTGCGGTCGCTGCGCCGGCGGGCGCTCCGGTGGAGCGCCGCTCGACCTCGCGCCGGATGTCCTTCATCGGTTCTGCCGAGCGGATCAGCGGGATCACGTCGAAGTTGTTGACCGGCGGCGGGGACGGGGTGAACCACTCGAGCGTGTTCGCTTTCCACGGGTCCGGGCCGGCGACCACACCGTTCTTCAGGCTGCGGGCCACGTTGATGATCGTCAGCAGCACGCCGGCGCCGAGTATGAAGGAGCCGACCGTGGAGATCATGTTGTACAGGGCGAGATGGCCGACGTTGTCGTACTCGTAGATCCGCCGCGGCATGCCGTCCAGACCCATGACGTGCTGGATCAGGAAGGTGCAGAGCAGGCCGACGGTCATCAGGTAGAAGCTGATCCGTCCCATTCCCTCACTCAGCATACGCCCAGTGATCTTCGGAAACCAGTAGTAGATCGCGCCGAAGATCGGGAAGACGGCTCCTCCTATGAGGACGAAATGAAGGTGGGCGACCACGAAGTACGTTTCGTTGACCTGCCAGTCGATCGGGAACGTCGCGAGGAAGACTCCCGAGATGCCGCCGATCAGGAAGAGGCCTACCCCGCCGACGCAGAACAGCAGCGGCGTCTTGAATTCGATCGTCCCCCGCCACAGCGTCGCGATCCAGTTCAGGATCTTCACGCCTGTCGGCACGGCGATAAGGAACGAGCTGAGCATCACGAACACGAGGATCGCCTCGGGAATCGGCGCCGCGAACATGTGGTGCGCCCAGGTCAGGAAGCCGAGGAAGGCGATCGCGACCGTCGACGCGGCGATCGCCTTGTAGCCGAAGATGGGCTTTCGGGCGAAGACGGGCAGGATCTCGGAGATCACGCCGAAGCCCGGCAAGACCATGATGTAGACCTCCGGGTGCCCGAAGAACCAGAAGAGGTGTTGCCAGAGGATCGCGGAGCCGCCGTTCGCCGCATCAAAGAAATGGGTGCCGAAGTGGCGGTCGGTGAGCAGCATCGTGACGGCGGCTGCGACGACGGGCAGCGCGATGATCAGCAGCACCGAGTACGTGAGGATCGTCCACACGAACAGCGGCAGACGCCCCCAGCTCATGCCCTTGGCGCGCATGTTGACGATCGTCGCGTAGAAGTTGATCGCGCCCAGGAGCGAGGAGACACCGGTGATGTGGATCAGGAAGATCCAGGCGTCCTGGCCGCCGCTGGGGGAGTACACCGAGTTGGCGAGCGGCACGACGCTGGTCCAGCCCGCTTCCGGCGGGTTCCAGAAGATCGATGCGTAGAAGACGATGCCGCCGAAGAGCAGCAGCCAGTAGGACAGCGCGTTCAGCCGCGGGAATGCCATGTCGCGGGCACCGATCATCAGCGGAAGGAAGTAGTTCGCGAGCCCCGCCATCATCGGCACGACGAACAGGAAGACCATCGTCGTCCCGTGCATCGTGAACAGCTGGTTGTAGACCTGCGGCGTGACGAGGGTGTTGTTGGGGACCCCCAGCTGCAGCCGGATCAGCAGCGCCTCGACGCCGCCGAGGCAGAAGAACATGAACGTCGTGACCATGTACATGATCCCGATGCGCTTGTGGTCGGTGGTCGTGATCCAGCTCGTCCAGCCGGTGGCCTCACGCTCTGCGTGATGCGCGGTTACCTGGGGGATCGGTGCTACGTAGGTGGCCATCTCGTGCGCGGCTCTCCTCGGTGAGCTAGGGGTTTTCGACCTGTCCGGCGCCTATCGCAGCGCCCAGCTTGGCACGCGAGACCTGCGCGGCTGCGTTCGCTTCGGCGATCAGCTGCTTCTGGCGGGCGAGCCATGCTTCGAACTGTGCCGGCGGGACCGCCCTGACGGTGGCGATCATACGGGCGTGCAGGCGCCCGCACAGGAACGCGCACTGGCCCTTGAACACGCCGGGTTTGGAGATCTTGAACCAGGTGTAGTTGTGGTAGCCCGGAACGGCCTGGAACTTGCCGCCGAGCTGTGGCACCCACCAGGCGTGCACGACGTCGGAGGAGACGATGTTGAGGGACACCGTCGTTTCGGTCGGGACGACCATTTCCTCGTATGAGTAGGGGGCGCCGAGTCCGTCCGGTTCGTTGGCGCCCGGGTAGACGTACTGCCAGATGTACTGGCGCCCGATGACCGTGATTTTCAGCGCTTTGCCGTTCGGGGGCAGCTTCTCGCTGGCGCTCGCGTAGATCGGCCCGTCGAGGGACGTGAGGTTGGCACCCGAAGCGCTCGAGTTCGGCGGGTTCTGGATCGCTCCGAGCTTCGTGAACGTGACGACCGCGAGCCCGACCAGGATCAGGGCCGCCGCCACCGTCCAGCCCGTCTCCAGGCGGGTGTTCCCACGGATCTGCGCGGCAACTCTGCCCTTCTTCCAGCGGAACTTGATCAGTGCGTAGATCAGCGCGCCCTCGACCACCACGAAGATGATCACCGCTATGACGAGCGTGATCTTGTAGAGGCTGACGATTTCGTTCGCGTTGGGCGACCCGCCGGACTCCGGCGTGAAGAACGCGAATATTGAGGGGAGAAGGCCCACGGCGGCGCGGATTCTATTCAGGCTGCGACGGTAAGGGCTTGATGACGTTTGCCACTTGGCATCTAGGTGCCGGAAAACCGGGTCTCACGCTTCTGTGCGAACGCCATCGCGCCCTCGAGGAAGTCGTTGCTCCCGGACATTTCGCGCTGTATCTGGGCCTCGAGCTCGAGCTGCTCCTCCATACGCGCGTATAGCCAGTTGTTGAGCTGGCGCTTGCTGCCGGCATAGGACAGCGTGGGTCCGCCGGCCAGGCGCGCGGCCAGGGCCGCGGTCTCGCCGGCCAGGCTCTCGTCCTTGACGACGCGGTTGATCAGGCCCCACTCCAGCGCCTTCGGCGCGGCCAGCCTCTCGCCGAGCATCGCGAGCTCCATCGCGCGCGCCATTCCCACGCGCGTGGGAACGAACAGGGAAGAGCCGCCGTCCGGTACGAGGCCGATGTTCACGAACGCGAGCAGGAAGTAGGCGCTCTCGGCTGCGACGATCAGATCGCAGCAGAGCGCGAGCGAACAGCCGATCCCGACGGCCGGCCCGTTTACGGAGGCCACGACCGGCTTGGGCATCTCGCGGATGCTGGTCATGATCGGGTGGTAGCGCTCGGTCAGGGTGCGGTAGACATCGGGGCGGCCGTCCGGCGTGAGGTCCCCGCCACTGAAGTCCTTCAGGTCCGCGCCGGATGAGAAGCCGCGCCCCGCGCCGGTGATCACGACCGCCCTTGCCGCCTCGTTCGCGGCGACGGAGCGCAGCGCCGCCAGCAGGTCGACGCCGAACTGCGTGTTCCAAGCATTCATGGTCTCGGGACGGTTCAGCTCGATCGTCGCGACGCCATCGCGAACGTCGAGGCTCACGGTCTGCAGGTCGGTGGTGGGCTCGCTCATGGGTCTCCTCTCATCGTGCACGCCGGCCGCGCCGGCGGCGGCCGTGCGGTCGGCCGCGGCTCCTGGGCGAGTTGATCCTATGGTGTACGGCATGAGACGACCTGTCATAGGGCTCTGCACGGCCTATGAGCGTGCTCGCTGGAGCGTGTGGGACCAGCCCGCCGCGCTGCTTCCGTTCAACTACATAACCGCGTTGCAGCGAGCCGGTGCGCTCGCCGTGATGATCCCGCCGGACGCCGCTCTCGTCGATCGTCCCGATGACGCACTGGACCTCGTCGATGGTCTGGTGCTAGCCGGCGGAGCGGACATCGATCCTGCCTCCTACGGCCACGACCCCCATCCGCTGACGGTCGACACTGTGCCCGCACGCGACGCGGCCGAGATCGCACTGGTGCGCGGCGCTATCGAGCGGGACATTCCGGTGCTCGGCATCTGCCGCGGCATGCAGCTCATCAACGTCGCGTGCGGCGGCACGCTCGTCCAGCACCTGCCGGATGTCGTCGGCCACGAGGAGCACAGGCGCGTGATCGGCAGCTTCGACGGGTCCGACCACGAGGTCGTTCTCGCCGACGGCTCGCTCGCAGCGACCGCTGCCGGGGAGGCAACTCACGTGACCATGTCCCACCATCACCAGGCCGTCGACGAGCTCGGGGATGGCCTTGTGGTCAGCGGGACATCGAGCTTCGACCGGTTTCCCGAGGCGATCGAGATGCCGGGGCGGACATTCGTTCTCGGAGTTCAATGGCACCCTGAGGCGGACGAGTCCAGCTCTGTGATCCAGACGCTCGTCCAGGCCGCGGCCAGATCATCCGCCGCGACGGCCGGCTCCTGATTCGCCGCCGAGCGCTCCGGCCGCCTCCATATACTTCCTGCCCAGTGCGGCTGTCCAGGGCGATCAGAGCAACCGCCTGGTGCATGGTCGCAGCGGGGGTCGCAGCCCCCCTGGTGCGCAAGCGTGTCAGGGCGCCGGCGCTGGTCATGCAGACGGTCGCCTTCGGTGCGCCGGTGGGCCTCGCGATCGCGGCGCGCCCGTCGCGCAAGAGGGACGTCGCGGTGTGCTCGCTGCAGATGTGGGCCTACCTGGCTGCCTACAAGTCACCCCACGACGACGAGGACGCGCAGGAGCAGCGTGTCCACGTGCGCTACCCGATCGACATCGACAGGCTGCTCGGGCTCGGAGAGCTGCCAACGGTGCGCCTGCAGCGCGCGCTCGCCCGCGTGGGCCCGGAGGGTCCGCGCTGGCGCGCGCTGGACCGGGTGCTCGTGTGGGCCCACTGGAGCTGGTTCGTGGTGCCGCACGGGACCCTGATCTATGTGCTCGCGCGACGTCCCGCCGCTTTCACCCGCGCTGCCGCGCTGACATATGCGGTGTTCGACATCGGTGCCAGCGTCTACTGGATCGCCCCCACGGCCCCTCCGTGGTACGCGGCGTCAGAGGCGAGCGCCGTCATGCACGAGCCGCCTCAGGTGAGGCGGATGATGGTCGAGTACGGCGAGTTCTTCTGGCAAGACGGCTGGGGCTCTCTCTACAGTGTCCTCGGAGGCAATCCACTTGCAGCGATGCCCTCTCTGCACTTCGCCACATCCGTGATGGCAGCCCTGATTCTCAGCGAGGTCGGTCCGCTTCCGGGCGCCCTGGGGCTCTCGTATGCCGCGACCCTCGGATTCGCGCTCGTGTATCTGGGTGAGCACTACGTGGTCGACCTGATCGCGGGGGCCGCGCTGACCGGTGCCGTGTGGCGGGCGGGGCCGCGTGCAGCACCGCTGCTGCGGCGCGCGTCGGCAGGGATCGGCGCGCTGGGAGAGCTCGCACACGAGGCAGCATGAGCGAGGGAGCAGGCGCGGGGGAGATGGCGTTGCGCGAGGAGAAAGAGCGGCAGGCGGAGCATGATGAGGGCACCGCGACGGCGGTCGTTGACAGCCTGATCCCGGCCGACGAGGAGATGCCGCGCGTACGCTTCGGGAGGCGCGAGCTCATCACGTCGGTGCTGTTCGTGGTCTCGTGTGTGGCCTTCCTGTACATAATCCTGCCGAAGCTCGCGGGATTCGGTGACACGGTCCACCGCATCGAGGCCGGCGACACGTGGTGGATCGTGATCGGCGTGATCCTGGAGATGCTCTCCTTCCTGGGCTACATCGTCCTCTTCCGTGCCGTCTTCGCGTCGATCTCCGAGCGGATCGGCTGGCGCGAGAGCTACGAGATCACGATGGCGGGTGTCGTCGCCACGCGGCTCTTCGCCACGGCCGGCGCCGGCGGCATCGCACTGACGGTATGGGCGCTGCGCCGGTCCGGCATGGGCCCGCGGACCGTCGCGTGCCGGATGTTCGCGTTCCTGGTGATCCTGTACTTCGTATACGCCGCATCCCTGCTGATCGACGGTGTCGGCATGGCGAGCGGGGTGTTCCCCGGCGGGGGATCGTTCGCGCTGACGGTGGTCCCCGCGATCGTCGCCGTGATCCTGTTCGCCACCGCTGGAGCGATGGCCCTGCTCCCGGGCGACATGGAGCGGCGACTATCGCGCTCGGCTGAGGGATCGGGGCGGTTCGCCCACTGGATATCCCGCGCGGTCACAGTGCCGGCGCTGGCGGCGACCGGCGTGCGGACCGCGATCGACCTGGTGCGCGCAAGGGACCCCGGACTGCTCGGCGCCGTCGCGTGGTGGGGTTTCGACATCGCAGTGCTGTGGGCGATGTTCCACGCGTTCGGCACGCCGCCGCCGTTCACCGTGATCTGGATGGCCTACTTCATCGGGACGCTCGGCAACCTCCTGCCGCTGCCGGGCGGCCTCGGCGGGGTGGAGGGCGGCATGATCGGAGCTCTCGTCGCGTTCGGCGTCGAATTCAACCTCGCGGTCGTGGCGGTCCTCGCCTACCGCGGCATCTCCTTCTGGCTGCCGAGCGTTCCCGGCGCGATCGCCTACCTGCAGCTGCGGCGCACGGTCTCCCGCTGGCGCGAGCAGGACGTCGGCTCGCCTGCGGCGGCCACGGCGCGGACGGCGCCGGGCGCGGCCGGCGCGCTGCAGGGATCCTGACCGCCGTGGCGCTGATACACTATACAAAGTGAAGTGACCCCGGATAGGGGGTCGCACGCGAGAATGGAGCTGGGATGAGCGAGGTCGAGAACGTCATCATCGTCGGGAGCGGGCCGGCCGGTTACACGGCGGCTCTCTACACGGCGCGCGCGAACCTGCGCCCGCTCGTCATCGAGGGCTTCGCGTGGGGCGGGCTGCTCCAGCAGACAACGGACGTCGAGAACTATCCGGGCTTCCCCGAGGGGATCATGGGCCCGGAGATGATGCAGCGATTCCGTGACCAGGCCGAGCGCTTCGGCGCGCGGCTCCTGACCGAGCAGGTGGACCGTGTCGAGCTCGCGAGCGAGCCGGGCGGGATCCACCGCGTATGGGCCTCGGACACCGAGTACCTCGCGCGAACCGTCGTGCTGTCGATGGGAGCCGAGCACAAGAAGCTGGGCATCGGCGGCGAGGAGGAGCTCGCGGGCAGGGGCGTCAGCTACTGCGCCACGTGTGACGCAGCGTTCTTCCGCGATGTTCCGACGATCATCGTCGGCGGAGGGGACTCCGCGATGGAGGAGGCGATATTCCTCTCGAAGTTCGCCTCGAAGGTGATCGTCGTGCATCGCCGCGACGAGTTCCGCGCGTCGAAGATCATGCTCGAGCGCGCTCGCGAGCAGTCGAACATCGAGTTCAAGACCCCGTTTGCGGTCGACGCGCTCGTCGCCGGTGAGAACGGCGCCCTCGGGCATGCGGTGCTGAGGAACACGGTGACCGGCGCGGTCGAGGAGCTGGTCGTGTCCGGAACCTTCATCGCCGTAGGGCACGAGCCGCAGTCGGGGCTCGTCGCCGGGCAGATCGACGTGGACGAGAACGGCTACGTGAAGACCGAGGGCCGCTCGACGCGCACGAACCGGGCGGGCGTGTTCGCGGCGGGCGACCTTGTCGACCACACCTACCGGCAGGCGATAACGGCGGCTGCGTCCGGCTGTCAGGCGGCCCTCGACGCGGAGTGGTACCTGAGGGACACGCCCGGTGTGCCGGCACCGGCGGGCATGCCGCTCGGCGACCCCGCCGAAGCGCAGTGGGCGCCTGCGGCCGAGGGCGCGTCCTAGACGCTCGCGCCCTCGAGCTCGAGCAGCCAGCGCTTTCGGTCGAGTCCGCCGCCGTAGCCTCCGAGTGCGCCGCCGGTGCGCAGGACCCGGTGGCAGGGGATGACTATCGGGATGGGGTTCGACCCGAGCGCGTTGCCGGCGGCGCGTGAGCCGCGAGGGCTTCCCGCCTCGGCCGCAACCTCGGAGTAGCTCAGGTGGCCGCCGTAGGGGATCTCGACCGTCGCCCGCAGCACGCGGCGGCCGAACGGCCCGATCAGGGACCAGTCGAGGTCAAGGGCGAACTCGCGCCTGCGTCCCGCGAAGTACTCGTCGAGCTCGCGCCGCACCTCGTCCAGAGATGAGCCGGGCGCCCGCAGGATCCGGGGCGAGAGCCGTGAGGCGAGCGCTTGCAGAAACGAGTCGACGGGCTCCTCCGGGAACGCCAGGCGGACCAGGCCTCGCTCGGTGCTCGCAGCGAGCATGCTCCCGAACGGGGTATCCACGGGCGCATACAGGATGTCCGCCAGGCCCTCGCGTTCGGCGCGGACGGCGAGTCGCTCGCTCGCGCTCCGTGCGCCGTCCGCCGGGCCCGCGCCATCGTGCGGCCCGTCCGGGGACAGGGTGCCTCGTAGCGCGAGGATGAGTGCCTCGTCAGGGTCGCGTCTGCTGGTGCTCATGATGGAACCACCTTTCGGAGCTTGGACAGGCCCTCGTGCAGCGATCTGCGTGCAGCGTTCTCTGAGCAGCCCATCGCCGCCGCTATGTCGCGGTGGCGCATGTCCCCGACGCAGCGCAGGACGATGGCTGAGCGCTGGCGCTCGGGCAAGCTCTCCACCGCCATCCAGAGCTCCTCGTCACGCTCGGCCGCCGGTCGGTGGGCGCGCTCGTCAAGCGCATCCGGCTCGGCGACGGGCACCTCCCGCCGCGAACGGGCGCGGTGCGCATCGATCGCCTTGCGTCCGGCTATCGTCAGCACCCAGGCACGCAGGTTCGAGCCGTCCTTCAGCCGCGGGTATGCGCGCAGGGCGGCGATGAAGGTCTCCTGGAAGCAGTCCTCGGCATCGAGGGGTCCCACGGAGCGCACCAGCAAGCGCCATACCTCGTCGCGGTGGGTGTCGAGGAACAGCTGGAATGGTGGGGGACCGTCGCTCACACCCATTGAACGCGCGGCGCCCTCAAAACGTGAGACCGTCAGATTCGGTTCTCGAAGAACCCGGTGCCCGTCCTGTTCCCGAGCCTGCCCGCGGCGGCCAGGCGGCGCAGAACGGGGGCGGCCCGGTAGCGATCCTCGCGGTACTCGTCACTGAGGCCGTCGAGCACGGCGAGCACGTGATCGATGCCGATCTCATCCGCCCACTCGAGCGGGCCGCGCGGGTGGCTCAGCCCGAGCACCATCCCGAGGTCGATGTCTGCGGCGCTTCCGACGCCTTCCCCAAGCGCGAATGCGGCCTCGTTGATCAGCTGGCACACGATCCTCCCGAGCACGAGGCCCGGTGCGTCCTGCACCCACACGACGTGCTTGCCGAGCGCGTTGAAGAAGCGCTCGGCGCGTCCCGCCGCAACCGCCGAGGCCTCCGCTCCCATCGTGAGCTCAACCATGCTCGCCCTGTCCAGCGGCGGGAGCACGTGGAACCCGACGGCACTGGCGCCCCCGTCGAGCCTCGAGAGCGAGGCGCGGGCGCAGAGGATCAGCCGCGCGCCGCCGTCGTGCCCCTGGGCGTCCGCGTTCGCCGCACGGCTCGCGTCGGCGTCGTCGACCGAGCAGTCGATCGCGAGCGAGGGCAGCACGCCACCGCTCGGCTCGTGCGGCGCACGCACCTCATATCCGGCGTCGCGGGCCGCCGCGCGGAGCTGCTCGGCGAGCGCGCCCGAGCCCGAGAGCACGATCACGCCCTCGCCGGGCGTGAGACTCGGATCGGGTGGGTCGGGGTCCTCGTCCCTGTAGGGCGCGCCCGGTCCGCCGCCGTAGTCGTAGTAGCCGCGAGCGCTCTTGCGGCCGTTCAGACCCGCCGCGACATACCTGGCTGCGATAGGTGAAGGACGCCAGCGCGGCTCCCCGAAGCTCTGCTCGAAGAAGCTCTTGGAGATCTCGAACCCGACATCCACGCCCACGAGATCCATCAGCTCGAACGGGCCCATCCGGAAGGCGCCCTCCATGCGGCAGATGCGGTCGATGCTCTCCAGGTCGGCGATCCGCTCCTGCAGCAGGCGAAGGGCCTCGAGCCCGAACGGGCGGTTGCAGCGGTTCACCAGGAACCCTGGGCCGTCGGTCGCCCTGATGACCGTCTTGCCCATCGCCGCGCCGGTGGCATCCGCGAGCGCGAGAGCGCCGGCTCCGGACTCCACGCCGGCCACCACCTCGAGCAGCCGCATCACGGGAGCCGGGTTGAAGAAATGCATTCCCACGACCTGCTCGGGGTTCTTGGCGGCCGCCGCGATCGCCGTCACGAGCAGTGAGGAGGTGTTGCTGGCGAGCACGCAGTCAGGCGAGACGATCTCCGAGAGCGCGGCGAACAGCTCGTGCTTGAGCTGAAGGCTCTCCGGGACGGCCTCGATGATGAGCTCGCACGCTGCGAGGTCCCGCAGCTCGCCGGCAGGCTCGATGCGCTCCAGTGCCTCCCGGCCCTCCTGCTCGCTCAGGCGGCCTTTTGAGACTTCCCGCGCCAGTCCGTCGCGGACCCTCTCCATCCCGCGCTCGAGCGGCGCCGGGAACGGGTCGAACAGGAGCGTCTGCGCCCCGGTGCGCAGAGCCACCTGTGCGATGCCCGCGCCCATCGTCCCGGCGCCGAGCACGCCGATGACCGCGGCAGGCGCGGGCGCTCCGTCCCGGATCTCACCGGCGCTGGTCAGCGGTGGCATCCGTTCAGGAGGGAACGAGAGCGTTGATGCCCGTCATCGCACGGCCGATGATCAGCTTCTGGATCTGCGAGGTTCCCTCGTAGAGCGTCGTCACGCGGACGTCGCGGAAGTAGCGCTCGACAGGGTGATCGTCGACGTAGCCGGCTCCGCCGTGCACCTGTATCGCCGTGTTCGCACACTCGACAGCCGCCTCGGTGGCGTGGAGCTTGGCGATCGAGGTCTCGGTCGTGTTGGGCCTGCCCTTGTCCTTCAGCCAGCCGGCGCGCCACACCAGCAGCCGCGAGGCGTCGGTCTTCAGCACCATGTCGGCGATCATCGCCTGCACGAGCTGGAAGCTCGCGATGGGGCGCCCGAACTGTTCGCGCTCCTTCGCGTATTTCACGGACTCCTCAACGCATCCCTGGCATATGCCCACGCAGCCGGCGGCCACCGAGTAGCGGCCTGAGTCCAACGAGGACATCGCGACCTTGAAGCCGTCTCCCACATCGCCGAGCATCGCGTCGGCGGGGACCTCGACGTCTTCGAGCGCGATCGATGCCGTGTCAGAGGCGTGAAGCCCCATCTTGTGCTCGATCGGCGCAGGTTTGTAGCCGACCTGATCGGTGTCGACGAGGAAGCAAGCGACGCCCTTGTAGCCGAGCGACGGGTCGGTCTGCGCGAAGATCAGGGCGACCTTCGCGTAGTTGCCCATCGAGATCCACATCTTCGCGCCGTTGATCAGCCAGCCCGAGTCGGTCCTGACCGCACGGGTCTTCTGGTTCGCCGCGTCTGACCCCGTGTCGGGCTCGGTCAGCCCGAAGCACCCGAGCCACTCGCCGGAGCAGAGCTTGGGAAGGTAGGCCTTCTTCTGCTCCTCGGTTCCCCACTTCAGGAACGCCGAGCAGACCAGCGAGGTCTGGACGGAGACGACCGTGCGGACCGACGAGCACCCGCGTCCGATCTCCTCCACCACGAGCCCGTAACTGAGGTAGTCCAGCCCCGCGCCGCCGTACTCGGTCGGGACGATGGCGCCGAGATAGCCCTGGTCCGCGAGCTTGCGGACGATCTCAAGGTCGAAATGATGGTTGCGCGCGTTTTCGCGCGACTGCACCACGATCTCTTTGTCGGTGAACTCGCGGGCCGTGTCCTTGATCAGGCGCTGCTCGTCGGTCAGGTCGAAGTCCATGCCTCTCCTCTCAGGCTGCCCGCTCGTGCGACAGCTTGGGTGATTGCCACGGCGCCTTGATGCGCCGCTCGATGTCATCCGCGATCCCGTCGATAGGGATGCGTTCCTGCGAGAGCGAGTCGCGCTCACGCACCGTCACAGTCCGGTCCTGAAGGCTCTGGTGGTCGATCGTGAGGCAGAACGGCGTTCCGATCTCGTCCTGCCGGCGGTATCGCTTGCCGATCGCTCCGCCCTCGTCGTACTCGACCTGCAGCCGGCCGCGCAGCGACGCATGCACCTCGCGTGCGAGCTCGGGCTGCCCGTCCTTGCCGACGAGGGGAAGCACCGCGGCCTTCACGGGAGCAAGGCGCGGGTGGAGCCGCAGGACGGTTCGTGTCTCGCCCGCGCCCGCGCCCTCACGCTCGACGAGTTCCTCGTCGTATGCGTCCACCAGGAACGCGAGTGTCGCACGGTCGGCGCCCGCGGCGGGCTCGATCACATATGGGACGTAGCGTTCGCCGCTGGCCTGGTCGAAATACTCGAGCTTCTGCCCGGAGAACTCGGCGTGGCGCGTCAGGTCGAAGTCGCCGCGGTTGGCGATCCCCTCGAGCTCGGACCAGCCGATCGGGAACAGGTATTCGACATCGCTGGTCCCGGAGGAGTAATGCGAGAGCTCCTGCGCGTCGTGTGCCCGCAGGCGCAGATGGTCGGGGCGGATCCCGAGCTCCACATACCAGCGCTCGCGCTCGGCGAGCCAATGCTCGAACCACCGGTCGGCCTCGCTCGGCGGGACGAAGAACTCCATCTCCATCTGCTCGAACTCGCGCGTGCGGAAGATGAAGTTCCCCGGCGTGATCTCGTTGCGGAAGGACTTGCCGACCTGGGCGATCCCGAACGGCGGTTTCTTGCGCGAGAACTGGAGCACGTTCTTGAAGTTGACGAAGATGCCCTGTGCCGTCTCGGGCCGAAGGTATGCGGTGGATCCCGACTCCTTCACCGGACCGACCGTCGTCTCGAACATCAGGTTGAAGTCGCGTGCCTCCGTCAGCGAGCACTCGTCGGTTTCGCCCGGGTGCTTCGAGGGTTTGCGCCCGCACGGCAGGTCGGCGAGGTGGTCCGCGCGGAAGCGCTGGCCGCACGTGCGGCAGTCAACGAGAGGATCGGTGAACCCGGCGAGATGCCCGGATGCCTCCCATACGCGGGGGTGCTGCAGGATCGCCGAGTCGAGAGCGACGATGTCGTCGCGCTCCTGCAGCATCGCCCGCCACCACTCGCCCTTGACGTTGCCCTTGAGCAGCACGCCGTAGTGACCGAAGTCGTATGTCGAGCCGACGCCGCCGTAGATCTCCGATGAGGGGAAGACGAACCCGCGCCGCTTGCAGAGCGCGACGATCTTGTCCATCGTGACCACGTCGACAGCGGTAACCGAGTTCTCGTCGGAGTCCTGCGCCTTTGGGGATGGATCACTCATCGGGGGCCTCGGATGCTAGTCGAGCCTCCCATGCCGCCGTCCTCACCGTGGGCGGGTCGGGCACCCGGCTGCGCGTAAGATGCGCCGCCGTGGCTCGGGTATTGATCGTCGCAGGCGGGTGCAGGGGCAGGCAGCTCGCCTCTGCGCTGGTCGCGGACGGACACGCGGTCCGCGTGAGCACGAGAACCGAGGCGGGCCGCGCCGCGATCGAGCAGACCGGCGCCGAATGCTGGATCGGCACCCCCGACCGCCTCGCGAGCATGCGCGGCGTCCTGGACAGCGTCACGGTCGCCTGCTGGCTGACGGGCTCCGTGTCCGGCGAGCGGGCGCTCGTGCGCGACCTGCACACCGTGCGCCTCCAGTACTTCATGACGCAGCTGATCGACACGACGGTGCGGGGCTTCCTCTACGAGGCGCGCGGGGGAAGCACCCCGCCGGACCTTCTCGCAGACGGAGAGGCGATCGTCACAGACATGACGGAGCGCAACCTGATCCCCGTGGCGTTTCTCCGCGCCGATCCGGCTGACCGCGCCGCCTGGCTCACGGCCGCGCGTGCCGCGGTGGACTCGTTCCTGGCTCCAGCCTGAGCGACACGGCGGCTCAGATAAAGCTCGCCGCCCATTGTGCCGATGAGTACGCACAATGGCGGGGGAGCGCTCCAGATATGGCCTGACCGTCTCTGCTCTCGGGGCGGTGGCACTCGCAGCCTCGGTGTTCCTGCCGTGGTACGGCGTCAGCTTCACCGCAGCCGGGATCGCGATGGTTCAGCAGGTGGGCCAGCAGTTCGTGTCGGAGTTCGGGAACGCGACGCTGCAGTCCTACCTCGGAGACTTCCACGCGGGTGTTGGCAGCCTCGCAGGCCACGAAGTGACCGCGATCACCGCGCACCAGGCGCTGAAGGACCTCAACGTGATCCTGCTGATCATCGCGGGGCTCGCACTGATCGACGCCCTGCTGCCGCTCGCACGCGCCGGCTCGGCGCTGCCCGATGGCGCCGGCGGCGCCGTCGCATTGCTCGGCTGCGTCTCCGCGGCGTGCGTCATCTACAGGATGGTCCACCCGCCGACCCCGGCCGGCGAACTGATCTCCCTCTCCCTGCGCGAGGGCGCGTGGCTGGCTCTGCTCGGCTCGCTGGCGATGATCGGCGGCGGCCTCTGGCGCGCGAGGGTCCCATCGATCGCTCCCAGCGATGCAAGCGTCCGCAGCGCCTGGTCCGGCCTGTCCGGCTGGACCCCCGAGAGCTGAGCTTCAGCTC
>Ga0182013_10002195_pt1 | contig 25820 bp, 22 predicted proteins | sample 612S2MmetaG_FD_120487 | JGI IMG/M metagenome (GOLD analysis project Ga0182013, IMG submission 120487) | Permafrost microbial communities from Stordalen Mire, Sweden - 612S2M metaG | ecosystem: Environmental > Terrestrial > Soil > Wetlands > Permafrost | place: Sweden: Stordalen | collected...
GCTCGACGGGCAGCGTCTCGGTGGTCGCAATGGGGCCCTTATCGTCGATGGGAATGCCGAGAGCGTTGACCACGCGGCCAATCATGGCGTCGCCGACGGGAACGGAAAGGATCCTGCCGGTGCGCTTAACCTCCTGACCTTCCTTGAGCTCGGTGTAGTCGCCCAGAATCACGCAGCCGACCGAATCTTCTTCGAGCGAGAGGGCGAGACCGGCGATGCCGTGCGGAAAACTGAGCAGCTCGCCGGCCATGACCTTGTCCAGGCCGTGGAGGCGGGCGATGCCGTCGCCGAGAGTGGTGATGGTCCCGACTTCGTCGACCTGGACCTTGGAATCGTAATTCGCAATCTGCTCGCGAAGTAGCTGCGTAATCTCGTCTGCCTTGATCTGAGCCATTTTCTATCCTTCAGGGGTCAGAGATCAGAAATCAGTTTTGCGCGCTGCCGCGCGTTTCGCCGATCTTGATCACTGAGCCTCTGCCTTCAAGTTCGAATCTCTACTTCCCAACTTGTAAGCCAACGGGAAAGTTACTGTTGGCTGCGTCTTCTGATCTCTCACGGTCGATCCCTGTCATCCCGCGATCAGGGTTTCTCTCAATCTTTCGAGGCGGCCGCGAACCGAGCCGTCGTAGACTGTGGAGCCGATGCGGACTACGGTGCCGCCAAGGATGGCCGGGTCAAGTTTGAAGCTGGCGTCAATGCGCGAGCCGGCCAGCCTGGCCACTTCGGCCACCAGCGTATCGCTCTCCTCTTTGCCAAGCTCGCGAGCGGTAACAATCTCCGCGGGGCGAATGCCGAGCTGCTCCTGGAGCAGCCTGCGCCAGTCTTCGGCAACCTCGTTGACATTGCCGATGCGGTCGTTGTTGATGAGCACGGCGATAAGGTTGCGGAGTTCCTTGCACAGGGCCAGCCTGGCATTCAACGTGTCGAGGAACTCAACTTTTTTCACGGCCGGAACACCGGGATTGACGAGAAACTCGCGCAGCTCCGGGCTGCCGTTGAAGGTGGCTAGAAAATCGTTGAACTGGGTGCCGATGGCTGCGGTATCAAGCTTTTCGGCGGTAATCACATCAAGGAAAGCGGCGGCGTAGCGGGCGACAAAGGCGGGCATTTAGTTGGCTCCTCCCCTGGCGTCGTTCTTCCGGGCGTCGCCGACGAACTCGGCGATGAGGGCGCGATCGGCTTCCGGCGAGGCTATCAGCCGTTTCGAGACCTGGTCGGCCGCCTGATCGAGAGCGAGGTCCGCGGCAAAGTGGCGCAGCGCGCGGCGGACCTGGGCTGCCGCTACAGTAATTTCCTGTTCGGCGGAGGCTACGATGCGGGCGCTTTCTTCTTCGATGGCCGCCTTGATGCGCCTCTCGTCGTCGAGGCTGTCGTGCTCGATCTGGTCGCGGAACTTCTGAATCTCTTCGCCGAGGCCGGCGAGTTTTGCTTCGACTGCGCTGAGCCGCGCCTTGGCGTCTTCGCTGGCTTCGCGAGCGGTCTTGATGTCCTGATTAAGGGTTTCCGAGCGCTGGCGCAGCATGCGGGGCACGATCTTCACCAGCGGAATGACGATAGCGACCACGATGATGAGGAAGTTGAGGAACTCGAAGATGCGAGCGGTGGTTTCGACGCTCAGGCCCAGCTTGCGGCCGATCGACTGGACCACCGGAGCGTGGCGGAAGACATTGTCCTGTTTCTGCTCGTCCTCGGGTGTGGTCTGGGCTGCGTCGCTGGGCGCCGCGGAACTGGCGGAGGGGGTGTGTTGCTGGGCCGCGGCGCGATGAGGCGCGACGGCGACGACGGCCAGCACGGCAATGAGGGTTAAGCAGAGAATCCACGAAAAACCGGCCAGCTTGGAATGAGTCAACTTGGTCAACGCGAACCCCCGGCAGCCAGCGGCATGACGGCGAGCACGGCCTGCGCGGCCAGGTCGCCGGCCGAGGCCTGGACGGCGAGCTTGGCGACGGCGGCTTCGGTGTCGAGCATCTCGCGGGCCTGGATAACCCTGGCCTGGGCGGCTTTGCGCGCCTGGTCGAGGGCTGAGTCGCGCTCGCCGTTCCACTGCTTCACGCGCTGCTCGCGAATCTTGAAGACGTCGGCGCGAGCCTGGCGAAGTTTGGCGGCGTACTCGGCGGCGCGCTCTTCGGCCTGGGAGATGGCTTTTTGCGCGTCTTCAATGGCGCCGACGGTCAGGGCGCGGCGCTTTTTGAGCGTTTCAGTCAGCGGCCCCTGGATGAGGAACTGGTAAGAGAGGACCAGCAGGATAAAGAGCAGGGCGGTCGGAATGCATCCGACCAGAAGAGCCCCGACTTGTTGGAGAATCTGTTCCATGTGTGAGGGGTTTGGCTCCGACGTACAGATGGATTCTAAATGGTTAGAACACTTTTTTGTAGCAGGGGTGAAGAGTGAAGTCAATGTTGCCGGGGGTATTGGTACCACCAGCTGTGACTGCGGTCACGAATCGGTAAAATGCGCCAAAAAAAGCTTGCTTTTGGATAAAACAAGCCTAAACTAAACATACCACCTAGACCCGGTCCAGGGTCCAGCGGGCAGACGGTTTCGGGAAGTCCTTCCACTCCCGGATCCGTCGGCCCGCCTCTTAATTTCTGGCGTCATTTTCAGGTTTGAGCTTTCACTAGGGCGCTGCCGTCAACAACCCTTGCGCGCGCAGCCAGGCTTCAAGCAATCCCGGCCACTGGTCGAGCGCCGCATCGCCCTTGCCCAGGCCGCTGCCGTGCGCCCCGCTGGCGAAGACGTGCATCTCGGATGGGACGCCGGCTTTGACCAGGGCCTCGTAGAAACGCAGGGACTGCTCGACGGGGACGGTCTGGTCGTTGAAGGTGTGATAGATGAAGGTCGGCGGAGTTTCCTTTGTCACGAAAAGCTCCGGGGAATAGGCGGCACGAAGTGCCTCGCAGCGGTCCATCAGGTTGAAGGTCTTGCAGTAGCTCAGGTGCGAGGTGTCCGACGAGATGGCCCCGATCCAGGGGTAGCCGAGGACGAGTTGATCGGGACGGCTGGAGACGCGGTCGATAGGGTCCTCCGCGTCGGGCTTCCCGGCAACGAACTGGGTTCCGGCAAGAGCGGCCAGGTGGCCGCCGGCAGAGAAGCCGATGACCACGATGCGGTTGGGATTAATGTGGTAGTCGGCCGCCCGGGCTCGGACGGTCTGGATGGCGCGGCGGGCGTCGATGAGCGGCACCGGCAGCACGTAGCCCTGCGAGGTAAGCCGATAGGTGAGGATGAAGGCTCGGAAGCCGCGGGCGGCGAACCAGTCGGCGAACTGGCGGCCTTCGAGGTTGCCGGCGAGGCCCACATATCCACCGCCGGGGAAGATGATGACCGCGGAGCCATTGGCCTGGCCGGGTTGGGGATCGAAGATCGTGAGGGCGGGAATGTCGAGGCACGCATTGCCCTTGGCTTCAGGCGCCGGGCCGGGCCAGAGGCGGATGGTTTGAATGCCCAGGAAAGTATTGTCAGTGCCGGGAGTGGCGCAGGACGGGGCTTCCGAAAAGGCCGCGGCGCATACCAAAAGACCGGCGGCCAGCAGAGCGAATCGATGCTTCATGTTCGACCTTCCTTGCTTCGGAAGGATTATAGCGGAGCAGGGGTGAGGGATCAGCGCCCAGGGATCACGTCTCAGAAACGCCTAACAGCTTCATCAGTCCCTCACTCCCGACCCCTGTTTTCACAGCCAGATCGCCATGTGCCCGGGGCATAGGTTTTCTGCCTGCACGCAGAGACTTTCCGCGAGGCCGAAACCAAAGCGGGCAAAGTAGTAAGCGGCGCCCTGGACGCGCTCCTGCAAGACGCCGCCGGGGTAGAGCGACTGGGCGATGGTTTCGGCATTGCGGGAGAGCGACTGCTCGCGCTTGAGTTGGAAGTTGGCGGCCAGGTTGCGCATGCGGTTCATCTGGTAGCGCATCTTGGAGGCGGCGGTTTCAGCCGAGCGAGCCAGGCCCTGGTCGAGCGAGCGAGTCCAATCGAGTAGAAATGCCAGCTCGGCGTCGAGGGCGTTTCCGGCGGCGGCCAGTTTTCGTTTGCCTTCGATGGGCAGGGCGCGGGCGGCGAGGAGTTTGCCGAGCGAAGCGGCATCTTCGTCGAAGATGCGAGCCAGGGTGAGTTCGTGGCCGCGGAGGAGTTCGCCGATGGCGGGCTCGATGAGGGTGGCGGAGAGACGCGGCGTGGCCGGTGTCTGGCGGCCCAGGATGCGCTCGTAAAGCACCGCGGACTGGGCGAAGTAGGCGATCTCGGCCGGGCCGCCGACGAGGGACGTGCTGGAGAGCAGGAAGTCCTGAAAGACGGGGCGGAGCAGCGCGGAAGGCGAGATGCGCTCGGGCTCGGCGTCGAGGATGCCGGCCAGATCTGCCGTCGAGAGGGTTTTGCGGCCGGCTTGCCAGAGGCCGTTGGGCTCGGCAGCCGTGGGAAGGCTGCGCCTGAGAGCCTGGCGGGCGCCGGTTTCCGCATCGATGAGGAACAACAGGCTGGACTGCGGAGTCACGGCGACCTGGGCGTGATAGCCGGCTTTCACAAGGGCGCGATTGCGGTCGAGGAGGGCGGCGTGGAACTCGTCGGCGCGCTCGATGGCGGCGCGCAGGACGGGAGCGCCCATTCGGTGGAAGTCGCGGCTGCTGGCATCCAGGACAAGCAGCCCCTGGCTGGCGAATATTCTCGAGTAGAACGAGGCGAAGGCCTGAGCGAAGGTGCGACCGGGCTGCCAGGCGTTCGAGAGGGCTTCCATGACCTCGGATAAGCCCAGCAGCTCCCACGCGCGATCGACCAGCGGGGTGACGGAGTTGTCGAGGACCACGTTGCCGACCGGGACGGGGTTCCGGGGCGCGGTGGCATAGGTGAGTTTAGCCAGCATGCGGTGGGCGGGAAAGGTGACGTGGTTGATCTCTTCGAAATCGTGATCTTCAGTGGCCAGCCAGAAGATGGCGGCGTGGGGATGGCCTGCGCGGGTGGCCTGGCGGGCGCGCGCGACGGCGGTCGCGGCTTTAAAGGGAGTGAACAGCGGACCGCCGAAGAGGGCCACTTGCTGGCCGGTGACCACGGTTCCCGCGCCCTGGGCGAGTGCTTCAAGGGCGGATGCGGCCGAGGGCGAGGGATTTTGCGCCTCCAGCAGGCGGACCAGTTCCGGCCAATGATCAGGAACGGGCGGCCGGGTGGGCGAGGCGAATTCGGCTTGGGAAGTAGCGTAGAAGCCGCGCGCAGTTTCGTTCGCCGCGCAGAAATCCACGTACAGGCGGCTCAGCCCAGGAGCCAGGGTGACGGGATAACAGTCTGCGGTCAGCGAGTCGTTCACTTCTGGACGTGTGCCTCGGGAGAAACCTGGGGTCCTGCAGCGGAATCAGAGTTCGGCTCTGTTAAGGATGCCATGCCCGAGGGGTTCGATGCAGAACCCTCAGAGCAATGACCCGCATAAGGCACCTGATGCGTATACTCTGTCATTGGATTGAGCGATTACGACCAGCGAGTTGGAGCGCGCTGATGCGCGAGGAGAGGTGAAATGGTCAAGAAAAAAAAGGTGAAGGCGGCGAAGACTGTGACGGCGAAGGCTGCGAAGAGCAAGCAAGTGAAGGCGAAGGCTGCAAATCCGGCAAGGACAAAGGCCGGAAAGCCGGAGCCGGCGGCTCAAGGGAAGGCGGTGATCGTCAGCTCCAGGGTGGTGTACCAGGGGCCGCTGTTTCGCGTCCTCCATGACAAGGTGATCGAGCCGGACGGCCGGCCCAACGAGCGCGACGTGATCCGGCACAACGGCAGCGTGGTGATTCTGGCGCTGGACAGCTCCAAGAGCAGGAAGAATCCGTGGGTGGTGATCGAGCGGCAGTACCGGCACGCGGCCAACCAATATCTTTGGGAACTGCCGGCGGGCAAGCTGGATGCGGGCGAAGATGCGCTGGCAGGCGCCAAGCGCGAGCTGGCCGAAGAAACCGGGTACAGCGCGAAAAAGTGGAAGCCGCTACTGGAGTACTACGCCAGCCCGGGATTTCTCGGCGAGTCGATGATGGTGTTTGTTGCCGAAGGGCTGCAGGCAGGCGACGCGCACCCTGAGCAGGACGAAAAGATCGATTTCCGCCTGGTGAAGCTTAAGGAGCTCCTAAAGATGATTGAGAAGGGAGCGATCCTGGATGGCAAGACGCTTTCGAGTGTGATGCTATACGCTCGGCTGATCGACAAAAAAGGCAAGAAATAGTGTGCGTTGAGGCTGCGGGGAATGTAAAATCAGCTTCGGCGCAATCCGTGCGCTAACCGACACAAGCGAAGGCCGGCTTATCGCGGGCCCAACGTGCGGCGGTGAATGAGGCGGCTCGCCCGGAGGTCGGAGCGAGCCTTTCGGCATTCCACCTTGTGGAATTGTTCCCGGGAAACTGGATCAACCTTTCTCCCCATTTCGCCGTCATACGTGGTATCGGTGTGAGAATCCCCTTATTCGATCACTGTTCACCAACGATCCCCCACACGGCACAAAGGAAGGCAGGAACCTGTGGCTCAGTACAAAGGAAAGGTTAAGTGGTTCAACAACGCCAAGGGCTACGGATTCATCGGACGTGAAGACGGGCCGGATGTATTCGTTCACTACTCTGCGATTCAACTGGATGGGTACAAAACGCTCAAAGAAGGCGATGAGGTCGAGTTCGATATCGTAGAGGGCCAGAAGGGTCCCCAGGCGGATTCGGTAACCCGAAACCGGGACAGCGCGCACAGTGCGGCCGGCGCGGCTTAAGCAAGACCCGCGACGTAAGCTCTCGGCAAGCAAGTCCCGGGCGAACAGGAAGACCGCTGCCCGGCGGTGATACTGAACCTGTGCATGAGTTTCCCCAGTTATTACAACATGATCTCCTGCTGGCCGTGCGAGCATGCCCGGCGGCGGCGTTGCGACCGAGCGCCGGGAGCGGTGGTGTGTGTTCCGCTGGCTTTGTCGAGGCAGATGATCGATACTGCCCTCGGAGGCCCGCGAAATGGACAATCGCACCATGGCGCGACTGCTCGAAGAGACGGCGGATCTGCTTGAAATCGACGGCGGAGATGGATTCCGCATACGGAGCTACCGGCGAGCGGCCGAGGCCGCCCAGGAGACGACCGTCGACCTGTCCGAAGCCTGTTCAGATGCGGCTCGACTGCTGGAAATTCCGGGCATCGGCAAGAGCATGGCGGCGAACCTGCAGGCGATTGCCGCCACTGGAACGATGCCGCTGCGCGAGGAACTTCTGGCGCGGTACGGGCGGGGCCTCCTGGAGCTGTTGAAGCTGCCCGGAATGGGTCCGAAGACGGTGGCGCTGGTGTGGGATGCGGCGAAGATTGCCGGCATCGACCAGCTTGCCGAGGCCATTGACGCGGGACGATTGAACGGCCTGCCCCGGATGGGCGCCAAACAAATTGAAAAACTAAAAAAGGGGATCGAGGATTACCGGCGTTCGGCAGGACGACACCGCATTGACGTCGTTGCGGAAGAGGCGGAGCTAATCTCAAAATATCTGCTGAGCTTTCCGGGCATCGAGCGGGTCACGCCGGCCGGATCGCTGCGGCGCGGGCGCGAGACGGCGGGAGACCTGGATTTGCTGGCGACAGGGCCGGCCTGTGCGCCGGGCCAGACAGCGGATGCGGTGGAATATGTCGCCTCGTATCCGGGCATCCACGACATGATCGCCAAGGGCGAAAACAAGGTGAGCTTTCACGTCGAGCAGGGCATGCAGGTGGATGTGCGGCTGCTGCCGGCGGAGTCGTATGGGGCGGCGCTGCAGTACTTCACGGGATCGAAGATGCATAATGTCTCGCTGCGGCAGCGGGCGCTGAAGATGGGCTTCACGCTGAGCGAGTGGGCGCTGGCCCGGCTGGATGACGGCACACCCCTGGCGCGGGAGAGCGAGGAGGAGATTTACGCGGCGCTGGGGATGGACTGGGTACCGCCGGAGATGCGCGAGAACCTGGGCGAGATTGAGGTGGCCAGCCACGGGGCTATTCCAAAACTCGTAAGTCCGGAGGACCTTCGCGGCGACGTGCATATGCACACGACCGCAAGCGACGGGCGCAGCACGATTCGCGAGATGGTCGATGCGGCCCTGGCTTACGGGTATGAGTACATCGCCATCACCGACCACTCGAAGAACCTGGCCATGACCAACGGTCTCGACGAGAAGCGGGCGCTCGAACACATTGCGCGAATTCACGAGGTGGATCGCGAGATGGAGGGGCGCCTGCGGGTCTTCGCGGGGATCGAGGTGGACATCCTGGCCGATGGAGCGCTCGATCTCGATGACGAGGTGCTGGCGCAGATGGAGGTGGTGATCGCCAGCGTTCATACGCGGTTTGAGCAGAGCCGGGAGGAGATGACGGCGCGGGTACTGAAGGCGATCGAGAATCCGTTCGTGCGGATTTTGGGGCATCCGACCGGAAGGCTGCTGCTCAGGCGGGAGCCGTTTGCGCTGGACATGGGTGCAGTGTTGAGGCGGGGTGCGGAACTGGGCGTGGCGATGGAGCACAACGCCGACCCGGCGCGGCTTGATCTCTGTGACCGCGACCTGCGGCTGGCAAGGGAGCTGGGATGCAAAATCGTGATCAATTCCGACTCCCACGACTGGCGCAACCTGGGGAAGATGGGCTACGGGGTAAAGCAGTTGCGGCGGGCCTGGCTGACGGCCGGGGATGTGCTGAACACGCGCGGGGCGGAAGGGTTCCTGGCGGGGTTGAGGCCGAGGGCGTAATCGCAGCCGGGTACGCTCGGCCCTCCAAGCCAAAGCGGCTGGCTCGGGACCGGTGTTGCGGGCGACTCCACAGGTTTGTGCACAGAATTCCGCGCTCGGGCGCAGGAATGTCTAGCCGGTCCTGCACGGATGGGGATAAGATTAGGGCGGTATGAGTCTACTTCTGCATGAAACCACCGATAGACTGGACGATGCCGCTCGCGGCGAAGAGTTTACAAAGGGCACCAGCCATGTGTTTATCGCCACCGGGATCGCTGGCATTTTGGTCACGGTCGCGATTGCCCTCTACGTGTACGCGGGGCAGACTCCACCCCTGGCCGTGGGCCAGATTCTGGGGGTGACGGCTCATGCCATGCATGTGGAGACGAAGGGGTTTGACGCCAATGGCGCGCCGATTCCGACGGAAACCTTCGACCAGGTGTACGTGTTCACTAAGGTCAAGCTGACGAACCAGAGCAAGGGGCCGCTGTTTCTGACCAGCATGATGACCAACGCCACGCTGGCCGACGGCATTCACTCCAGCTATGCAGCGCCGGCTTCAGACTATGACCGGATCTTTGTTGCCTATCCGGACATGCCGGTAGCGCGCGATACGCCGCTGAAGCTCGACACCACGATCGATGCCGGGCAGACCGTGGAAGGGACCGTCGTATCGGCTTTCAAGCTGACCAAACAGGAGTGGGACGCCCGCAAAGACTTGAACTTCACCTTTGCCTTTCGCTACCAGCCGAGCCTGGTCCTGAAGGCGCCGATGGCGGTTATTGACCGGTAGGCGGAACGGGCGCGGTCTTGGGCGTGGACAGGTAGCCGGTGATCTGGTTCTTTGAACTGATGGTGTTGACCACGATCTCAAAGAGCGCCGGATCTTTGCCGCTATAGAACTGCAGTGGCTCGTTCACATTGCGGTCCTTTTTCTCATAGGTCTTGTCGTCGGCGTAGACGTTGAGGGTGAACTTGCTCTTTTTCGGGTCGCTCTTTTTCAGCTCCAGGCTGACGGTGCCTACGGGCTTCTTCTGGCCCTTGGTGAGCGTGAACTCGTAGTAATTGCGGTCGCCTTTGTGTTCCAGCAGAACCAGCTCGTCGTGATTGCGGGCGATGACGCTGTTGGTATTGCTGAGGTCTCCGCGGATGGACTGGAGCTGCGTGACGGCGGTGGCAAGGTCATTCTGAGTTTTGCCCAGGTCGGTCTTGACGCCGCCGACGTCGGTCTTCACGTTAGAGACCTCGCTGGAGACGGCGCTGACCTGTTGCGCGGTCTGCTGCTGAGCGCTGGCCAGGCGCTGATTGTCGACTTCCTCGCGATGAATAATCTCCTGGGCGCGGGCGTCAAGCTGTTTCTGGGTAAGGCCGAGGGATTTGCCCAACTCGTCGGTGGTGACGCGGAGCCGGGCGTCGGTCTCGCGCAGCTCGGCCGCGAGTTTTACGTTTTCCTGTTTGGCATCGGCCAACTCGGCCTGCTGGGTGGTCAGGCGGCTGCCGAGGGTTGAGCACCAGATCAGGCCGCCGATTGCGGCCAGGAGGGCAACTGCTAAAACGGCCAGGATGGCTCCGGAATATGTTCTGGGGGCATCTTCAATTTCGCTCATTGCTTGCCTTTCGTCCTGTGCGGCGCTTGAAATCGAACCGCGCTGGAATTACGACGACAATCACGTTGGATTGGACGCCGGTTGGTGAAAAACTCCCCACAAGTTTTGAAACGGTCGAGCTACTGTGGAATTCGCCCGCTACAGCATGTCTGGAAAGCGCTGTCGGCGACCAGCTCCGGAGAGCCCCGAGTGCGCATCTCAGCAGAAGTAACAGAATAGCGGAACCGGGCGGAGTTGGAAAACAAATTGGTGGGTCAACGGGAGCAGCGAAATGGAATCCGGCTGCGGGCGGAAAGGAACAGCGAGGGGTAGGAGCCCAGGTTTTGTGGGACCGTTTCCGTGACAATCACCGAATCGCTCAGTTATAAACATGTTTACCGCACTTTCCTGCGCCCGGTCCGACCTTGAGCTGTTTACGGGCTCCAGTGGGCCGCGCACTTACTGGAACCTCTAAAGAACGTAAAGAGATAAGAAGGAGATTCGAGAGATATGTCGACAGCGGTGGTTGGAAAGGGTTTGGAAGGGATCGTTGCCGCGAACTCCGGCATCTGCTGGATCGACGGGGAAGCGGGAGTACTTTCCTACCGGGGAATCGACATTCACGAGCTGGCGGAGCACTCGACTTTCGAGGAGACCACTTTTCTGCTGTGGAACGGTTTCTTGCCCAACGAGCTGGCGCTGCGCGAGTTTCAGGCGCAACTGTCGCTGGCCCGGGCGCTAGACCAACGGATTATCGACATGCTGAAGGCATTTCCCTCCGCGGCCACGCCGATGGAAGTGCTGCGCACGGCGGTGTCGGCATTAAGCTTTTACGACGCCGATGAGAAGGACAATTCGCACGACGCCAACGTGCGCAAGGCCTATAACCTGACCGCGCAGATTGCCATGATCGTGGCCATTTACGACCGGCTTCGCAAGGGGAAGGAAATTGTTCCGCCCGACAGATCGCTCTCTCACGCCGGAAATTTCTTGTGGATGCTGAATGGCGAAAAGCCCTCGGAAACGGCAACTCGAACTCTGGATATCGCGCTCATTCTTCATGCCGATCACGAGCTGAACGCTTCCACCTTTGCCGCCCGGGTAATCGCCGCAACCCTCTCCGACATCCACTCCGCCATCACCGGCGCCATCGGCGCGCTGAAAGGGCCACTGCATGGAGGCGCCAACGAAGGCGTGATGCGGCTGCTCCTGAAGATCGACAAGGAAGGCGCCGAGCCGGTGGAGTACGTGAGGAACATGCTGGCCGCCAAGCAGAAGATCTCCGGATTCGGGCACCGGGTTTACAAGACGGAAGACCCGCGGGCCACGCACCTGCGCCGCATGAGCGAGCAGCTGGGCAAGGATGCCGGCCAGCCGAAGTGGTTTGAGATGTCGCGAGCCATCGAGCTCTATATCAACCAGGACAAGAAGCTGAACGCGAATGTGGATTTCTATTCGGCTTCGACGTATGCCACGCTCGGCATCGACATCGATCTCTATACGCCGATCTTCGCGGTGAGCCGGATCGCGGGCTGGGCCGGGCACGTGATCGAGCAGCTGGACGACAACCGGCTGATCAGGCCGCGCGCGGAGTACATCGGACCGGTGTATCCTTCGCCCTGGATTCCGTTGGCGGAGCGGCCGTAAAGGCGCTTCTCGGAGAAGCGATTCGCGCAATTTATCCCTGTCTGGCCTTCCACATCAGGTAGAGACCCCAGGCTGCGACGGTGCAGTTGTCGCGGATTCTTCCATCGAGCATCATCTGCTCAAATTCATCCACCGTCACTGAATGGACGACGAGATCGTGCTCTTCGGCATCGGGTTCGCGCTGGGATTGGGTGAGGCCGGTGGCTAGAAAAACGTGCTGTTTCTGGCGGGTGAAGCCGTAGGCGATCCAGAGCGTGCCGAGATGAATCACTTCAGCGGCCAGCAGCCCGGTTTCCTCTTTGAGTTCGCCGCAGGCCAGCTCTTCAGGGTTCGCGATCTCCATCTCCCAGCCGCCTTGGGGCAACTCAAGGGCGCGCTCTTCGATGGTGTAGCGGAACTGCTCGACCAGCCAGACTCGGCCCTGGTCGATGGGAAGAATGATGGCGGCGTCGTCCTTTTCGACCACGCCGTAGATCCCCTCCTGGCCGTTGGCGCGAAGAATGCGGTCTTCGCGCAGTCGCATCCAGCGGTTGCGGTAGACCTCGCGCGTCGAGAGCGTGGCGATGGAGCGGGCGGCGTGACTCTGGGGGGGATTCATGTTGCCTCCGGATAAGCGCGGAACAGTTCAGGATACGGCGTATTCGGAAAATCTATGATGAAGGCCGCGCCCCGTCACTCAGGCCGGGCGCGGAAACGCCTCATGCGGCCCAGCAGGGACGCCGGACCGCTGACGGCGAGACGGACCAGGTTGCTTTCATATTCGCGACTGTGGATCACCATACCCGCCTCAATGGCCGCCAGCGCCGCGCCTTCGTGCTGCGGCACAAAGAGTTCGGCCTCGATGACCGGGTCGGAATGGAGAGCGGCGTCGATGGCTTCGAGCAGCGCGGGAATGCCTTCGCCGGTTCGGGCCGACAGCGCGACCGCGTTTTCACTCTTCGAACTGGAGTTGGTGCGCGCCAGCAGGGATGCGCGTTCCTCGTCACCTAGCAGGTCGATCTTGTTGAGCACTTCAATACGCGGCTTGGAAAGGGAATCGAGTTCGCCGAGTACCGTTTCGACCTGGGATTTCTGCTCTTCGCCGTAAGTGGACGAGGCGTCGCGGATGTGAAGGAGGATCTCGGCCTGGACGACCTCTTCGAGCGTGGCGCGGAAGCTCGAGACCAGCGTGTGGGGCAGGTTGCGGATGAATCCGACGGTGTCGGAGAGCAGGACCTGGCGGCGGCTGGGCAGTTGGATTTTTTTCAGTTTGGGGTCGAGAGTGGCGAACATGCGCGAGGAGGACAGCACGCTTGCCCCGGTGAGAGCATTGAAGAGGGTGCTTTTGCCCGCGTTCGTGTAGCCAACCAGGGCGACGGTGGGAACGGGAACGGCTTCGCGGCGCTGGCGCTGCTGCTTCCGCACGCGTCGAACGGCTTCGAGTTCGGATTTGAGGTGGTCGATGCGGCGCTGAATTCCGCGGCGGTCGGTTTCGAGTTTAGTTTCGCCGGGCCCGCGGGTTCCAATGCCGCCGCCGAGCTGCGACATGGATTTGCCCTGGCCGGCCAGGCGGGGGAGAAGGTATTCGAGCTGGGCGAGCTCGACCTGGAGCTGGCCTTCGCTGGTTCGGGCGTGGCGGGCGAAGATGTCGAGAATGAGCTGGGTCCGATCCAGCACACGGCAGGGCAGAGCGGCCTCAAGATTGCGAAGCTGGGTGGGCGAAAGGTCGTGGTCGAACAGGATCAGGTCGGCGTGGGTGGAGGCGGCGATGCCTGCGATCTCTTCCACCTTGCCCGAGCCGATGAGGGTTGCGGGGTCGGGCCGGGGACGGTGCTGCATCACTTCAGCGGCCACCTGGGCGCCGGCGCTTGAGACCAGTTCGCGGAACTCAGCCATGGACTCGTCGGCGTCAAGACCGGCAATCGCGGATCTCGGAGACGCCGAAAGATTGCGGGAACTGATGGTGCCGGGGGTATCGGCAAAGTCCGGGGAGTCGTTGTCGGCTGAATCTGATTGCGGAGTCGGTTGAGCATCGAAGCCGAGACGCAGCCCCGCGCGACGCGCGGATGCGCGGTTAGCTGCGAAGTCCACTCCCACCAGCACGGCGCGCTCGATCTGCGGTTGGGCGATATCAGCGCCGCTCCGCTGGGATTCCAAGGGCCGTGGCTGCTTCCGGCTGGTTATCGTTGCTCCACGGTCTGGGGCCCGGACTGTACCGGCGAAGGGGTCAATCCTATGCCCGTCGGTGCTCCAGCTGGACGGTGTTCGGTGTGTATCACGCTGCGGTTGCTGACCACGGTCGAGATAGCATGTTTAAAGATCAACTGCTCCTGACTGTTGTTTTCGAGCAGCACGGAATACTTGTCGAAGGACCTGATTTTTCCGGTGAGTTTTACGCCGCTGACCAGATATATCGTGATCGGGGTCTTGTCCTTGCGAACCGTGTTGAGAAATGTGTCCTGAATATTTTGTGCCGGCTTGTTCTCCATGTGCCGATCTCCTGCTTCCTTTTAGGTTTTTGGCTGCAACGGCCGTTAGGTTAGCTTTCAAGTCCGCGGAGAGGGCACCGGAACTCCCGGTGCGATTTTTCCCCCGCAATGTGTCCACCATATAGTGGTTTGCGAACCTTTTCAACTCCGCGGCCCCGCAAACGCCTGTCGGGCTTCAAATTAAATCGACAGTCTGAAGCGAATATCGATCAATCGGAAGGTGCCGCTGGAGCTTTATGCTGGACTTCGTCGCCGGGACAGAACTACCTCCGCTGCTAAGATAGATGCGTGCAAGACGCTGTCAGTCCGCCCGTACCGCCCGCGCAAAAATCCCAGGCTGTCCCGATGCTCGATCTCAAGCGCCAGTATCGCGCGCTGCACCAGGAGCTGCTGGAGGCGCTCGGGCACGTGCTTGAGACGCAACAGTTTATTCTCGGCGAGCATGTGGGGGCATTTGAGCGGGCCGCGGCGGAGCAGTTGGGCGTAAAGCACGCAATCGGGTGCTCTTCAGGCACGGACGCGCTGTGGCTGGCCCTAGCGGCGGCGCGAATCGGCGAGGGAATGACGGTGATTACCTCGCCGTTCAGCTTTTTCGCCTCGGTGAGCTCGATCTTGCGGGCCGGAGCGCGGGCGGTGCTGGCTGATATTGATCCGGAGAGCTTCAATCTTTCGCCCGCAGCGGCCGAAGCGGTGCTTGACGGGGAGGCGGGAGCTTCGGCCAAGGCCGTGCTGCCGGTGCACCTGTATGGGCAATGCGCGGATTGGTCCGGGTTTTCCCGTATCGGGCGGGAGCGGGGACTTTTGCTGATTGAGGATGCGGCGCAGGCCTGGGGCGCGGAGTGGGGCGGCGTGAAAGCTGGCGCGCTGGGTGATGCGGCCGCATTCAGTTTTTATCCCACCAAAAACCTGAGCGCCGCGGGCGACGCCGGCATGGTGACCACCAATTCGGACGACTTGGCCGAGCGCTCGCGAATGCTGCGCCAGCACGGAATGCGCCGGCGCTACTATCACGACGAGCTGGGCTGGAATACGCGCATGGACGGCTTTCAGGGCGCGGTGCTGGCGGTGAAGCTGAAGCACATCGAAGGATGGAACGAGGCGCGGCGCGTGGTAGCCAAGCGCTATCATGCGTTGTTTCACACAGCGGGTCTGGCCGAATCCGGCCCGTATCCGGTGCATGGGCTCGTGCTGCCCCGGGAGTTGCCCGGTAGCCGGCATGCGTGGCACCAGTACGTGATTCGCCTGAGACGGCGCGGTGAGCTCAGGGATTTTCTCGCGGCCCGGCAGATCGGCTCGGAGATCTATTATCCTGTCCCGCTGCACATGCAGGAGGCGCTGAAGGGGCTGGGGTACGCGGAAGGAGATTTCCCCGAGGCAGAGCGTGCAGCGCGCGAAGTGCTGGCGCTGCCCATCTTCCCTGAACTGCGCGAGGATGAGCAGGAGACGGTGGTCGCGGCGGTTGCGGAGTTTCTTAGCTGATTGCGGTCGGCCTCGTTTCGGGTTGCTGACTTACTTTCCTTGCACCAGCGGCAGCCCCGCCACGTTGAGGTTTACGCGGTAGATGCCGCTGCTGGCGGCGATGTAAAGCGTCTTGCGGTCTGCTCCCGCGAAGGTCAGGTTGCCCACTTTCTCGGGCATGACGATAGTCCCCAGCGGCTTGCCTTCGGGCGAGAAAATCCACACGCCGCCCGGGCCGGCGCTGTAGATGTTGCCCTGGACATCGACCTTCATGCCGTCCGGAGAGCCCGGGCGCGGATCGGCGGTGGCGTCGTAGAGCAGTTTCGGCTCGGTGAGCGTGCCGTCGGGCTTGACGCGATAGCGCATCCAGATTTTCTTCGGCTCGGAGTTGTTGACGTAAAGATATTTTTCGCCCGGCGAGAAGGCGATGCCGTTGGGCCGCGTGAGGTCGCTGATCAGCAGTTGGATGCCGGCGTTGTCTGCCGGCGCTCCGGGCTTGTGGTCCACCGCGTGCGGGATGCGGTAAACGCCGTTCACCTTGAGCTGCTTGAGCGGATCGTCGTCGTGCTGGGTGGGCAGACCGTAGGGCGGGTCGGTGAAGTAGAGCGAGCCGTCGGAGCGATACACCAGATCATTGGGACTGCTGAGGCGCTTGCCCTGGTAGGAGTCGACGAGGACCGTGGGCGCCTGGGCGGGATCGAGAGTCTCGAAGCGTAATACGTCGCGCTGGGCGTGGCCCGCGACGGTGAGCCGGCCCTGGGCGTCGAGGGTCATGCCGTTGGTGCCGGACTCGGGCCCTCCGTAGGGCGCGGAACCTTTGTAGCCGCTGGGCTGGAGCCAGATGCTGTCGCCCTTGCCGGGAGTCCACTTGCGGATGCTGTTGGATGGAATCTCGGCGAAGTAGAGGCTGTCCCCGATCCAGACCGGGCCTTCGACCCACTTGAATCCCGTAGCCACGCGCTCCAGTTGAGCACCGGCGGGGATGATGGAATCGATGGAGGGATCGAGGCGATCGACGTTCAGGGGAGTCGCCGCTTGAACGTCGCTGGCGACAGGCGCGGGAGCTGGCGGAGGTGCGGAATTCTTGCAACCCACGGCGAGCAGGCAAGGGAGGGTCATCGCGAGCGCGAGAACCTGGCGGCGGGATAAGGTCGATTTCATTTGGGTTTTTTCCTGAGCAGCAGATTGCAAGCGCCGGCGGATTTCCGGCGCATTCATCTTTAGCGGGACGGCCTTGGAGTGTCAAGGGCGCCCGGAGCCGCTCAGCAAACGCGCCGACCCAATTGACAAAATGAAGCCCAGCCTTGGCTGCGGATTACTTCGACTCCGTTTGCGGAGATTGTTGGATGCGGGTGTACTCGGCGCGGGCCGCGCGAAGCAGTGGAATATCGCTGTCGCCCTCCTTCCATTGCGCCAAAAACTGTTCATATTCCCGGCGGCTCTCGGCCGGCTTGTTCTGGCGCGCGTAAGAACGCGCCAGGCCGAGGTGAGCCAGCGGAAGCAGCGGCGAGAGCGGGTCGACGCCGGGATTGGAGATGATCTTCTGATATTCGGCCTGGGCCAGTCCGGGGCGGTCGGCTTTCATCCACGCTTCGGCCCGCTGGGTGGGGACGGTGTAGCTGGCCAGCTCATAGGGCTTTGCCGGGTCTAGGGCGGCGACGGCGTCGAGCGGCTTGCCGCGGCCCATCTCGACGGCGGCGCGCACCAGCGGCAGATCGACGTTGGCCAGGATGGTGCCTGAATTGGCGGCGCTGTGCGAGGCGGTATAGCGGTCGGCGAACGACAAGTCGCCCAGCTCGGCCTTTACGATCGCCAGGTCAGAGGCGTCGTAAGCCTTGTTGTGAAGGTGATCGAGCGTGGCCCGGGCGGCTGCCGGCAGTCCGTAGGTGTACTCGATCGATGCCTGATAGATGAGGACATCGTCGGCCGCCTCCAGCAGGTTCTCGCGCACCGCCGTGGCCCAGCTACTGTGGAACAGATCCTGGGCCTGCTTGTGATGGCCGGCGCTCTCGGCGGCTTCGGCCTGCAGGAAGGGGAAGTACCAGCCGTACCATCCGGTGTTGTGGCTTGCGCCCCACTTCAATTCGGCGGCGATGGCAGCCTGATCGTGCTCGGCGACGGCCATCTCGTAGAGCGAGGCGTGGAGGCCGGAGGAATCCTTGCCGCTGCGGACGGCATCGGCTCCCACCGACTTCGCTTCCTGAAAGCGATTGGCGCGCTTGAGAGCGCGGGCCAGCACACTATAGTTGATGGCCCGGCCGGGCTGGATTTTGAGCGCCTGCTGGGCGGCGGCGATGGCGGGCGGATATTGGCCCACCTGGGTGTAGTCATTGGCCAGATCGACCCAAGGCGCCCAGTCGTTGGGATAGGTCATGGTCCACTGGCGGAATGTGTTGATGCCCTGTTCGACATCCTGCTGGCCCTCGGAGTAATAATGGGCGCGCAGAATCAGCCTCTCCTTGGCGCTGACGCGGTCGCTCAGGTCGAAGGCTTTCTTGTAATACTCCGAGGCCAGCTTGGGCTCGCTCAGGTTGTAGTACTCGTTGGCCATGGCGCCGTAGGCCATGGCGAACTGGGGGTCGAGCTCGATCGCGTGCTGGTAGAAGGGTAGGGTGTTGGTCTCGTTCTTCTCCTGCGCATCGAGCGATTGGCCCAGGGAATAGGAGCGAAGCGCTTCCAGCGACGCGGTGGTGGCCTGCGCGATGGGGACCTGGTAGTTCTGCATGGACTCGTTGGGCTCGCCCAGGCCTCGGCGCACGCGGTCGGCGACGGAATCGAGCGCGCTGAGGACTGCTTCCTTGGCGCCGGCTTCGGCCTTTCCGGCGGTGATCTTTTTGCCGGAGTCGCAGTCGGTGGCTTCGACGGTGAGCAGGTATTCCCGGCCCAGCGGAACGATGTTACCGGTCAGCAGCACATGGCGGTTGCTGCGCTCGCACATCTCCCGGGCCAGATCCGGGGTGACAGGGGTGGTCCCGGAGCGGCCCATCAGCTGCAGCGTGCTGTTGGCCTCGCGCTCGCTCATCACGTCGATGAAGGGCGACTGTTCGAGATCGATCTCGAAGGCGCGCTTGAGGGTGTGGTCGAAGGCCGGGTCGCCGGTGGAGTTGGAGAAGTCGGCCACCAGCACCTTCTGCATCTGGGGCGGATGGGCCAACCGCTTCCCAAGAATGTAGCCGGGGATCGAGACGGCGAGGAAGGATGCGGTGGCCAGCGAGAACCACGCCCAGATCGGAATGGGGCGGCGATTGGGCGTGACCGGCGCTGTAATCTCTGGCGCCGGGACGAACGGCTGGGGAGCGGACGTCGCCGCCGCAGCGCGGCCGATGGTTGCGGCGCGGTCCGCGGCGGTACCGGGAATCGGTTCAGGCTGCGCGCTCATCGGCGGAATATAGCCAATTCCGGGCGGGAAGGGAACAGATGACCCTTCCCGGGTGACGGAGGCTGTGAACTGGTAGCCGCGGCCGGGAATGGTGACGATGAAGCTCGAACGGTCGGTCAAAGCTTTCCGCAAGAGGGAGATGTGCTGGGTTAAATTGTTCTCTTCGACAAAAGATTCGGGCCAGACAGCTTTGAGAAGCTCGTCCTTTGCCACCACGCGGCCGGGGTTCGACACCAGGCAAGTGAGCACATCGAAGGTCTTCGGCAACAGCAAAACCGGCTGGCCGTTGCGAAGCAGAGTGCGCCGGGACCGGCTCAACTCGAATTCATCAAAACGATATAAATCGTCCAGTAACGGAGACATGATGGCCTTCATAAAACTTCAAAAGATTTCAGGTCCCTTTAAGTACCGTGGCATTTCGGATGTGATTCATTCAGAAATTGGGGGGGTCTGCCGGATTTTGCCGGCAAAGATGGAATGAAAAATATTCCTGTTGTTCAATGATGGACGATTCAACGATTGATGGCAACATAATTTGCGGCTGGTTGGCGCGCGACTTTCCCCGGGCTTCGCAGCAGCGCCCTATGAAGAAGGTCAAGAGGTTCGCTGAAGTCTCACGGGATTGGCGGCTTCGCCCGTGCACGGTGAAGGCGGCGTGGGGGCGCTCAGGTCGGGAGGCGGTTTGGCTGGGAACACCATTCTGACTCCGTGGCTTGCCGCCGGCTCGAAAAAGCCGCGCAAAGCGCCTACAATGCTTTCTGTCATGGAAGAAGCCAAGGGAACTCTTTTTGAAGTGGCGTGTCCCGATTGCGGCGCGATGCTCAAGATCGACGGAGCGAATGGGCTGGTGGTGAGCCACACCCCGGCGCCGCGCAAGCGGATGTTCGAGGATCTGGAGACGGCGGCCAAGGCGATGCGCGAGCAGGACGAGCGCAAGGAGTCAATCTTCCGCCAGAGCGTGGACGCGGAAAAAAACAAGGCCGATCTGCTGGAGAAGAAGTTTGCCGAGGCGCTGCGCAAGGCCAAAGACGCCCCGGAGGGCAGGCCTTTGCGTGACTTCGATCTGGATTGAAGAGCAGGCGAAGAGGTCGGCGCAATCCGCGCATCTTACTGTTTGCGTCGTTGCGCATATGGTGAGCGCGGCCCGCGTAAAGTGAGTGATACTTTAGACATCGTTCCGCGGACCTCCTGTGCCGCCCGGAACCGAAGGAGAAATCATGGTAGTGGTCCCGCTTTCGACCTCAGGAAATGAACCTGCAACAGCACCTCGCCCGTTTGATTTCAATTGTCCCGACTGGCTTCGCTATGTAGCCGCCGGAACGCTCGCAGCCGGCGGCGTGATGCTGGTGACCGGGCAAAGGAAGGCGGGCCTGGTGGCGGCCGCGTCGGGCGCAGCCATGGCCATGCTCGACCAGAAGGAACTGATTCAGGAGTGGTGGGAAGCGCTGCCTGGATTGCTCGGTGAGGCTCAGGGGTTGCTGAACAAGGCGCAGTCGACCATCGACGAGATCTCGGCCCAACACGAAAAGGTCCACCAGGTTCTGGGTCGCTGACCGCGCCGCTCTGTCATTGCCCGGGGACTCAGCCGGCAGGGCCGCTTTCAGATTCCCAATTGCCCGCGGCCCGCGTCGCTGATGCGGTGCGGGGTCCATTTCGGCTCCCAAACCAGCTCGACCTCGACTTTGCTGACATCGGGAATGCCGGCCAGGCGGTTGTGCACCTGCTCCAGGATGAGGCCCGATGCCGGGCACTGCGGCGTGGTGAGACTCATCGTGACTTTGACCCACTGCCGCGGCCAGGCGGGTTTCGATTCGGGATCGGGGCCGGTGGCGATCTCGTAAATGAGGCCCAGGTCGACGAGATTGAGCTTGACCTCGGGGTCGTAGCAGTCGCGCAAAGCGGTAAGGATGTCGGCTTCGTTGAGCATAGTCTTCGCTTGCAGGTGGGCTCAGTTCTTGCGCTCAACCAGGTAGCGGGCGACCGATTTGAGCCCCTCGGCTCGGCTGCCGTAGGGTTCGAGCGCGGCGAATGCTTCTTCGATCAGTAGGGCGGCGTCGCGCTCACTCTGCTCGACGCCGTAGACGGCCGGCCAGGTGGCCTTCTCGGTGGCCTGATCCTTGCCCGCGGTCTTGCCCAGGTGAGCCGAGTCGACTGTCAGGTCGAGCACATCGTCGACAATCTGGAAAGCGAGTCCCGCCTTGCGTCCGAAGCGGTCCAGGCGGGCTGCGTCGTCGCTGTTGGCTCCGGCATAAATGCCGCCGGCTACCACGCTCACGCGGATCAGGGCGCCGGTCTTGGCGCGGTGGATGGCTTCGACCATCTCTGGCGTGGGCTTTAGGTGTTCGCTCTCGATGTCCAGAACCTGCCCGCCGATCATGCCGTCCACGGTGCCGACCGCATTGGCGATAAGAGCGATGATCCGGACGGTGGCAGCCGGAGGAGAGTCGAGTCCCGCCAGCACCTCGAAGGCGCGGGTCTGCAGCGCGTCGCCGGCCAGGATGGCGATGGCCTCGCCAAACGCCACGTGGCAGGTAGCCTTGCCGCGCCGCAGGTCGTCGTTGTCAAGGGCCGGCAGGTCGTCGTGAATGAGCGAATACGTGTGGAGCATCTCCAGTGCCGCGCCGAGACGCTCTATTCCCGGCGGCAGGCTTCCGGCGATGGTGATCCCGGCCTGCATAGCCAGTACCGGCCGTAGCCGCTTGCCGCCGGCAAAGACGGAATGGCGCATGGCTCCGTGAATCGACGCGGGAACGACGTCGGCCGCGGGAATCAGGCCTTCAAGGGCGCGATCGGTAAGCGCAGCGCCCTCCTCGATCAGGGATTTCACATGAACGGCCATGGTTTCATGATAAACGAGGCTGTTGTGGATTGGGCTCCGTTGGGCGCGGCCTCAGTTCCAAAAGAAAAAGCGCTGCGAGCACCAGGACGCTCACGCCGGTGAGCCAGCGGCCGGCGATGACGTCGGGGGTAGTGGTCCAGTCCGCATCGACTTCAATGTGTCCCTGCCGGACCGGGAAGCAGATCAGCCCGTCATCGCGAGAAATAAGCTCGTCGGCTCGGTCTTCCCCGCCGGCTTGATCTCCATGAAGCAGACGCCCATTCACGCGCACGCGCCACGCCGGATAGCTGCGCAGCCGCAGAACCAGATAGCCGGCCTGAGGAACAGTGCCGCGAATGAGCAGATGCCCCGGCGCGGCCTCCGGACCGGCCGCGTTGAACTCGCTCTCGCATGTGCCCTGCGACGCGTCCCAGGCAAGGTTGCCATCGTCGTCGGGCTTGCCGAATGCGGTGTCCGGGCCGCTGACCAGGCAGGCCGCCGGGAGTCCCTTCGCGACCAGCGAATTGTCGGCTCCCTTGGGCTCGTACTCATCGGTGCCCATGAAGCCCGAACCCGCTCCGTATGCGGCCAACATGGGCGCAACCGCATCTTCGTCATCGCAAGCTTGAAACCAAGTGAAGCCGGCGTAAAGCGTGAGGCCGAGAAAGCAGGCGGAGCAGGCCACCGTGACAGCAATGCGCCGGCGGCGATTGGAAGGCCAAACCGCGGCGGCGAGAAAGATGGCCATCGGTGCTTCGAGCGCCACCAGCCAGCGCCAGGGGAATTGCAGAAAACGGAGCTCGGGCAGCAGGTTCCAGAGCCAATGCGAGATGGGCAGCAGCAGCAGCAATACGGCCGGCGGAATGAGCGCGAGCGGTGCCCACCACGAGCGTGGGCCAGGCAGGCGCCAGCGAAGCACGCAAATGATCAGGCCGGCAAAGGCGGCTGCGAGCACCAGGACGGCGATCACCGAGACTTGGCGCAGTACCTGGTCGTGGATGGCCAGTATGGGGTCGGCGTGGCGGGCGAAGAGCCAGTTGTTCTCGAGCGTCTGCCCGGGGTCGAGCGTGACCTGCTTGAGATCGGCCCAGCCCTGCTCGGCAGTCACGGGCACAAGATAGGCGCCGGTGAGGCCGAGGCCCAGCGCTACGCCGAGGGAGGCGCGAATAATCGGCGCCCAGGATTTACGCAGCAGCGCAGCGGCCAGTGCAAGGGCGGCAAGCGTGTAGGCGGCCATCACGCCCACGGTGGGGTTCGAGAGCCACGCGCCCGCAACGACCAGGGCCAGCGCAGAGGCCCCTTTGAGCGTGCCTCTCCAGGATAAAGCGCCGCGCCGGAGCGAGCGCGCACCCGAGCCGGCGTATCTTTCGCGCAGTGCGAAGAGCAGCAGAAGCGGCATCCAAAATCCGCCGGCCAGTTCGGCGAAGGCTGAGCGCTCATAGGCGGTGAACAGCGCGTAGCCTCCGAAGATCGCGATGCATCCGGCCAGGGTTGCGGGCGCGTCATCGAGTGCTTCGCGGGCCAGCGCGCGGGTAGCAAGGCCGGTTCCGGCCAGCAGCAGAAAAGTCAGCGCAATGGGCACCAGTGGCCAGGGAAGAACGGCCCCCAGCGCCGCTCCAAGCATCCAGGTGAGGGGCGGGTAGAAGACGAAGCGCGGTTCTCCTGCGCCGAAGTTTGCGCTGGGCGTCCAGCGCGGATAGAGGATGCCGTGCTTCCACGCGTTGAGGCAGTCGAACCACGAGACGAGATGAAAATCGAAGTCGTGCCCGCAGGAGTTGCCGCGAATCAGTTGTGGGGTGATGGCGATGAACGCGGCGAGAAGAACGATGGCCGGGCCGATGAGACCGCCGGGCAAGGAAGGCGCAACTGATCTCTGATCTCTGATCTCCGATCCCTGCCCTTCGATCCCTGCCCCCTGCCCTTTCATGGCGTCAGCCGCAGCGTGTGTTGCGTCTGCGCGGCCACGGCTGCCGGTGTGAAAGGCAGCGGGAAGGTTGTGCCGCCGTACCAGTCATCCCACTGGTCGCGGAAATAAGGGCTGAGCGGGTTGCCGCTCTCGCCGAGGACGATGTTCTCCGTCGACCCGTCGATGTTGCTCCAGTCCATGGTGAAGCGCTGAGAGGGGCCGAATTCGCGGCCCACCTGCTTGACCGTCGTGGTGTCGCCGCTCTGCGGATGGGGCCCGGTGCCGGCGATGCGGCTGAGGATTGGCAAAAATGCGGCCAGCGGATGTTCGATGTCCACTACGTGCCAGCTTCCGTAGTTCCACGCGGCGACGTGAGCGGGCGCCTTGCTCTCTACGATCGCCTTGAGCACCGCCGCTGTGAGCAGCGCGTCCCAGTCCTTGTAGGCGGGCGGCAGCCACTCTGGTTTAGCGTGCATCACGATCTCCTCTTCAGCAAAATTCGACTCGCCCCAGTGATATTCACCGGCCAGCTCGCCGAGCTTGGGTTCCAGAATCATGGGCCACAGTTCATAGCGGGTCCTGGTAACGAGCGAGGCGGCAGCGGAGTCGGTGGTGAGGCGGCCATCCCAGCTGCGCATCAGGTCGGCGGCCTCGCGCAGGCGCTCGTCGCCGTTTCCCTTCGGGCCGTCGGTGTGATCGATGGCGTAGGCGAAGCGCTGCCCCAGCTCCTGGTCGACTTCGCTGTAGATGTCGGTCTGGACGGCGAGCATGTCTTTGGGCGCGAGGTGGTCGCGGCCGTTGAGAGACTTGTAGATGCGCTCGACCCGGTAGGGGTCGACCCACTCCAGCGTGAGCGGGTACGGAGACGCGGGCGTGGTGACGCGGGAGTTGGCGGTGGCCAGGAAGCCCGAAGGCGGATCGTCGGCGTTGGGCATCTGCTCGAAGGGAATGTAGCTCTGCCACTCGTGCGCGGTGTCGCCGATGGGTTGGGAAGCAAGGCCCGCCGTTCGGAAGGGCATACGGCCGATAGCGTGGTAGGCAATATGTCCCTGGTCGTCGGAGTAGACCACGTTCTGTCCCGGCCAGCACCACGCGGCAAGCCCCGCTGAGAACTCGGTCCAGTTCGAGGCCGTATTGAGCTGGTAAAGCGGCAGCGCGTTGAGCGTCGGGTCGTAGAGGGTCCACTTCAGAGAGATGGTGCGCGACTCGTTGGGCAGAATGGGCGTGACGATGGGTCCATGCTCGGTGGACTGGACTTCGAGGACAACGTCCTTGCCGCCGCGCACGTGAATCACCTCGTGGTCGACAACCAGCGAATGCCAGGCGGCGTCGTTGCCTTCGTAGTTCCCTTTGCCGTCGAGTTTTTCGATATAGAGGTCCTGCACATCGCCCATCAGGTCGGTGAATCCCCACGCCACATGGTCGTTGTGGCCGGCGATGACCAGCGGCAGACCGGGCAGCGTAACTCCGGCGGCGTGAAACCCTGGAGCGCGCAGATCGGCCATGTACCATGTGTTGGGCACGCTCAAGCCGAGGTGCATGTCGTTCGCGAGCAGCGCTTTTCCGCTGGCGGTGTGGGCGCCGGCGATGACCCAGTTGTTGGAGCCGGGCGTGCAGCCCGCGCAGGTGGGCAGTCCGAGCTGGGCCAGAAGGCTGTCCCGGGTTTCGGTAAAGGGACTCGACTGAGCGTCCATATTCGAATCGGGGCTGCCCCATCCTTTCCACGCCTTTTTTGGAAAGGATGGGGCGGGACTCGTCGCTATAGAATCCCGCGGGGCTGGTGCGGCCTGGGTCTCGGTGGGCTCGTCTTCATCTTCGTCGGCCGAGGGAGGCGGCTCGGGATGCGGCGCGGATAGGTCAACCTCGATGCCGGTGGGCGGATGGTCGCGCCA
>Ga0182013_10002198_pt1 | contig 25797 bp, 23 predicted proteins | sample 612S2MmetaG_FD_120487 | JGI IMG/M metagenome (GOLD analysis project Ga0182013, IMG submission 120487) | Permafrost microbial communities from Stordalen Mire, Sweden - 612S2M metaG | ecosystem: Environmental > Terrestrial > Soil > Wetlands > Permafrost | place: Sweden: Stordalen | collected...
ATTTTGGAAGTGGACGGTACGGGAATTTGTAACTAGGGTGCTCGCGTTTTGGTTGAAGAAAAGCAGCACGAACTCAATCGCACGATGATATTCATAACGCCATCTTCGAACGCACAGGCCGCCAAGGATTACTACACGCGGCATCTGGAACGCTCCGATTACTACATGAAGGATGCGCAGGAAATGCCGGGGCAGTGGAGGGGCCTCGGCGCTGAATTGCTCGGCCTGCAAGGCGAGGTGAAGCGCGAGGCCTATTTCAGCCTGTGCGACAACCTTAACCCCGAGACGCAGCAGAGTCTCACGCGAAATACGAGGGCAGACCGGCGCGTCCTCTATGACTTCACCTTCGACGCGCCCAAGTCGGTCAGCCTCGCCTTTGAGCTGGGTGGGGATGAGCGGGTGCTGGGTGCTTTTCAGCAGGCGGTGCGCGACACCATGGGCGAGATGGAAACGGACATGATGACGCGCGTCCGGGCAAAAGGGGCGGATGAAGACCGGCGCACTTCCAACATGGTCTGGGCGGAATTTATTCACCGCACCACGCGTCCGCTGGACGACGGCATTCCTGACCCCCAATTGCATTGTCACGCCACGGCCTTCAACGCGACCTATGACGCGGTGGAAGGCAAATGGAAGGCCGCGCAATTCTCCAATCTCGTCCGGGATAAGGGCTATTACCAGGCGGCATTTCATAGCAGGCTGGGGGCAAATCTCGCAGACCTCGGCTATGGCATCGAGCGCGACGGCAACAGCTTCACCCTGGCGGGAATCAGCCGCGCGACGGCGGAGAAATTCTCCCGCAGGCGGGCGGCTATCGACGCGGAGGCAGAGCGGCTGGGAATCTCCGGCCACGACGGGCGAAGCGTGCTCGCCAAACGCACCCGGCACAAGAAATCCGAGAGTCCGCTCAGCATGGATGAGCTTCGCAAGCTCTGGAGAAGCCGGGTTAACCCGTATGAAGCCAAAGCGATTTTCGCAGCGCGCGCGGGCCACGACACCCCGACATTGCAGGCGGGGGAGGCGATGGATTATGCCCTGGCCCATTCCTTCGAGCGCGCTTCGGTGGTCACGGAAAAAGAGCTCCTGAAGAACGCGCTGATTCAGGGCGTTGGGAATGCGACCGTGGGGCAGGTGAGGGGTGAATTAAACCGGGACAACATCCTCCGCAAGGACGTGCAAGGCCAGCGGTACGCCACGACAAAAGAGGTCAAGCAGGAAGAGCTGGCCATCCTCAATTACGCGCGCGAAGGCAAAGGACGGCATCGCAGGCTCGGCGGCATTGAAGACCCGGTGCTGGACGAAACGCTGAGCGGCGAACAGCGTGCGGCTGCATTAGCCGTTCTCAATTCCCGCGATGCCGTGACTGGCCTGACCGGACGGGCAGGGACGGGCAAGACAAAGACCACGCAGTCGATTGCAAAAGCCATTGAACAGAACGGGAAAAAAGTCTTCGCCTTTGCCCCGTCCGCAAAAGCGTCTCGCGGCGTCCTCAGGGTGGAAGGCTTTAAGGACGCGGACGCGGACACGGTCGAGAAGCTTCTGACCGATGCAGAACTGCAACACAAAATTCACGGCCAGGTTTTGTGGATTGATGAGGCAGGACTCTTATCGACTCCCGATATGAAGCGGGTCTTCGACCTGGCGAAGCGTCAGGAAGCCCGGATTGTGCTGAGCGGCGACACAGCGCAGCATTCGAGCGTTAAGCGCGGCGATGCCTTAAGAATCTTGCAGAAATATGAGGCAATTCAAAGCGCTGAACTCACTGAGGTCAGGCGGCAGACGAATAAGGAATACCGGGACGCCGTAACGCTGCTCAGCGGTGGCGATGAAGTCGAAAAAGACGGCCGGACCAAGCTTGAGCATGGGCTGGATGCGCTCGACAAAATGGGCGCGATTGTCGAGGTGGAAGGTGACGCCCGCTACCGTCATCTCGCGGCGGATTATGTAGCGACGACCGGCGACATTAAGAAAGACGGCGAGCATAAGACCGCGCTCGTCGTCTCCCCCACCCATGCCGAAGCCGCGAAGGTCACGGAGGCCATTCGGGAGGGCTTAAAGACCACGGGCCGGGTTACGGGCAAGGAGCGCGAATTCACTTCCCTTGCTTCGCTCAACCTCACGGAAGCGCAGCGCACGGATTTCGCCAATTACCGGGAGGGCGACGTGGTGCAGTTCGTCCAGAACGCACGGGGCTGGACGCGTGGCGAGCGCGCAACGGTGAAGGCGTCGGATGCGAATGGTGTGATGGTGGAACGGGACAACGGTCGCGTTGAAAAGCTCGCACTTGGGCAGGCCAACCGCTTCCAGCTCTATGAAGCCAAAAACGTGAAATTCGCCAAGGGCGACCGCGTCCGGATTACCCAGAACGGATTTACGGCGGAAACGCGGCGGGGCGGCAAGATGGCCAAAAGCCGTCTGGATAACGGCGACATTTTCGAGGTCTCGGGATTTACCAAGGGCGGCGACATTGCGTTAAGCAATGGCTTCGTCGTCCCGAAAAGTTACGGCGGCATGACGCATGGCTATGTGGTGACGTCCCATGCGTCGCAGGGCACTACCGTGGACAAGGTCCTCATAGCGCTAGGAACGGAGTCCCTGGCCGCCGCCAATCGTCAGCAGCTGTACGTCTCCTTCTCGCGCGGACGCGAAACGGCCAGGCTTTACACGGACGACAAGGCCGCCGTCATGGACGCGGTCCGTACCGACGCAAAGCGCCTCTCCGCCACGGAACTATTGGACGGCGAGGCTCCGGTCAAACGCCAGCCGAAAATCCGCAAGCTGATTCAGACCCAGAAAGTCCTGCGGGCTTACGAAGCAGTGCGCGAGCGTGTATGGGCTCCCCGCGAACGGGAGGTGCGTCTTGCAAGCTGAAAAGACGCGCTCCAGTGTCGTCGCGAAAATTCTCGGCAATCAGGAGGATGAGCCGCGCGACGCGATGAAGGACGTCCGGCCCGCCATGCCCACGCCGATGCTCGACGTGGTCTTTAAAAGCGGCAGCATCGTGAGCTTTGCCTATGCCTATCTCACCCGCGTCGATTTCGACCCGGCGGGAAGGCTCGACCTTCACTTTGGGGACGACGTGGTGGTGATTGAAGGCCGCAACCTGGCCAATATCCGCCAGAAACTGCGGCTGCACCGGGCAAGCGAGATTCAGGAGGGGGTGGAGGCCGAAGACGTGCTGAAGCCCGAAGGGACTGCGCATGTGGAGCGGATTCAGATTGTGAACGAGAAAGAGGCGACGGGAGGATTGCCACGCAATGACGGAGCAAAACATAAAGGCGTTGAGCGATAGCGAATTGGAACAGGTCCGCGCCTGGACGGAGACGGAGCAGAAGGCGCGGGCAGAGAAGAAGAAACAGGACACCATCGCGAAGATTCGCGAACTTGCCGGGTCGGTCGGCGTCGCCGTGAAAATTGACGGCGCGCGCGGCCGGCCCCCGAAGGCAAAGGAAAGCAAGCCAGCCAAGGCTTGAAACATCAACCATCACTTGGAAAGGGAGCCAAAGGTCATGAAAGCGGTGAGAGGGTCAGTCACGTTGCTGTGGGTCCTAGCAGTATCCGTGTCGCTTGTCGCGCAGTGCGATAACGCGACGGGGTTCATGAAAAAGCTGTGCGAGACAAAATCAAACCCGGCTGCTCCAAAGGCCGGGAATCTAACGACGAACTTTACCGACACCATCAAACTGGCGACGCTGCCGCCGACGGTCGATGGAAGCCGGTTCGAGCCCTTACGCAATCTTCAGCGGACGGACGAAGGGGTCTTTCTCCTCAAGGCGGGCCTCTTTGAGGTGCATGTGGAAACCTTCGCCCTCGATGCAGGTAACGCCGTGGGCGGATTCTACCCGGCGCCTATTAAGGGCAACAGGGGGGCCATCATCGCCCAGGTGCTCAAGAATGCCGAGCTGCACCCGGAATTGCCGCACGACGCCATTCAGGAATTGCTCTCGGGCATCATCAGCGGCGCAGACTTGAAAAAGGAATCCGTCCAGGCGCAACAGGCGGGCGCGGCCCTGCTGTCGAAAGACGAAATCGGCCAAATCCGAGTTTCGGGGGGAGGCGGGCAGCAGGTCATGAGCTGGATAGGCAAGCAGCTTGCGAAGAACAGCCAGGCGCAGCAAGTCATGTCCGGCGCGCAGAACAAGGCGGATGAAGCGGACCAGAAGTACGGGGTTTCTGACGCGATTGGCAGTGCGGCACCTGCAACCCCTCCGTCGCCAGCTCCAAACCAGGCTTCCGGCGTCGCGATTCCGCGCGGCGCATGGGTACAGATGCCGGACGGCTTCTATGTGCGGTATCTGCCGGAAGGGGCGGGCAGGATGAAAGTGCAGCTCATCGTGCCTGAATCAGCCGTGCAATATTCCGAGATCCATCCCATCGGCTTCGACCCGACGCAGTATGTCGCGGTGTCGGGCTCGCCGGTGGTCAGGCTCGGCATTGCGATGCGACAGCAGCGGTAAGTGAGGAGCCGGCGCCGGGGGATTCCCCGCGTCGGTCCTTCATTGGCATCGGTCGTATCGCTTTTGGGCGGTGGTGCTCTCGCTAGAGCCCAAGGAGGATGGTGTGGCAATCAGGAAGATAGAAGAGGGGACCGGGCAGGCCTGGGAATTGAAAAGCTATGTATGGCGCGGCAAGGGAGAAAAAAGCGCGCTCACCGGAAGGCAGGTGCGGCCCATCGTCGCCATGGACAGCGCGGGCCTGTATCACGCGGGCCTGCGAAACTGGAGCTACTACGGTGCTGGCAAGGCGGCAGATGCGCTTTATCATCATGCGGCGTCACGCAAGCGCAGCGAGGCGATTGGCAAGGCGCATGGCATGTGCGGCGAGTGGGTCAAGGCGCATCGCGATGTGAAGGCAGATATGAGCCGGAGCAAGAATGCGGCGGAGAAATACGGCGCTATTCCACGGCGACCGGCAGCGGCGCAAAGCCAGGCCTTGCATCGGTGAGGTGTATATATGGCAAAGAGAGAAATCATCGATTATGTAGGCCGCAAAACCGGCACGAGCATGACAGGCTACGCTTGGAGGTCAAAGCCAACTCGTAGTCCGCTTACAGGGCGCGCGGTCCGCTGTGTCGTGGTCCAAGATGACAAAGGCCAGTTTTGGGCTGGCGCGCGAATGGGGCCGGGTGGCGGGGAACGATGCCACAATGAGCTTTGGAGTGAGCCATTTTCTGCGAAAGATGGGGCGGTCAAAGAGTCACGATCAATGACGCGTGATTTCTTGTCCGCACACACCGAGATGGCTGCGATGACGGAAAACCAGACAAGGCGGTTTAAGCCGGGTGAGGTAATGGCCAGTGCCTCGATGGATGACGGATGGCGCATCGAGATACGCGCGCCGGAACGGATGTCGGCGGCAGCGAAGTATGCAATTAGGGCTTTTAAGAAGGCCTGCGAGAAACAGGATCAGGGGCAGAAGCTGAAGAGGTAAGCTGCCGTTCCAAGTCGCGCAGTGCGCGTTTCAAGTACGGCCGGTGGTAAGAAATCTGGCAAGAGGAATCTGAAGGAGCGCCATTTGTGACGCTCCTTCTAGGGCCTATGCGGCTAACTCCCGCGTACAGCCGAGGCGATTGGCGGCGATGGCATGGTATTTCTGGTCCATCTCAATTCCGAGCCAATTGCGCCCAAGCATGGAAGCCGCTTTGAGGGAAGAACCAGAGCCGGCGAACGGGTCAAGGACTGTGCCTCCAGCTGGGCAATAACTTTCAATGAAGGGTTGCAGAATCGCTGTGGGTTTTTGCGTGGGATGCAGCTTGTTTCCGGTGTTTTCGTCCCAGTTTATGACATCCGAAAGCGGATTGGCTGTGCGCGGGCGTCCCTTCGCCAGAAGGTATGCAGACTCGTGTTGGCTGCGCACGTGACCCACCGAGGAGACGTAGGGCTTCGGGAATGCGAAATGCCCTACCGGACGAAACCCGGCGGCCCTGAACGCTTGCATGAATTTGTCGGCATGCGGCCATCCGTAAAACGTCAGGCAGAAGCCGTCTGCGGCAAGCACCCGGTACATTTCCGCGAAAGCCGGCTTCAGCCAGGCGTCATTGCTGTCGTTGCTCACGGTGCGCCCGTCGCGTGGCTTATAGGACACGAGATAGGGCGGGTCGGTGAGTATGAAATCGACGCTTTCCGAAGGCAGGCTCGGCAGAAACTGGGTGCAATCGGCATGAACGATGGTGTTGCGGAAATGCGTCATGCACATTTCCCTTTCTTTCTTGAGGTGGCGGGAGCCCGGCCATCCTTGACCGCCCATTGGACTTCGCCCCGGATGCTAACGAGAGCGGTGAAAGCAGTTTCAATCTCGCGGGAGTCCAGGCACGTTACCGGCAGGTCGTCTTCGTAGAGCATGATGTCGGCGGCTTCATTGATGGCCGATTCAGCAGCTTCGAGCGCTTTCAGCATCTGCTCGTGCACGTTGACGCGGTGAACGACCGAGCGGGCACGCTCTACCGGGAAATCCGAGTCGATGGAGTCGTCGTAGTAAAAGGAACACACGGGCTGCGCTTGGGCCGCGTAGGCAATCATGTCAACTTCGTCGAGCTGCAACTTAAGGGATGCGGTCATAAAACTTTCCTTGCTGATGAATGGAGCGGGAAAAGGGGCGACACAAGGCCGCCCCTTCGAGAGGATTACTTCCGGTCTTTCTTGGGCATCGGCTTGCGGTAGGAGAGGCTGTAACCCTTCTCGACGCCGCTTTTGGTGAGCGTATAGAAGCCAGGAGTGAGGCTCGGTTCCTCGAAGGCGACCGAGATATAGTGCCCACGGTCATCGGGACGGTCCCACGCGACGCCGATTTCCTTGCCGCCGGATAGGACAGTGAAGTCCGGGTGATTGTCCTGGGCCTTGTCGCCGTTGCGCTCGAAGGTGACGCTGGCTTTGATGGCGAGGGTGTCGAGTTTGCCGGTGAAGCCGGTTTCCGTAGCGGTGAAGCTGCCGATGACGAGTGCTGATTTACGCATAACTTTCTCCTTTTCGATTCGTGAGGCCGCACCATGCAGCCTCGTTTACGGCCAGATATCCGCAGGCGGCAAGTGAGTGGGTCATAGAATCTTGGAGCGCAGCGACCGCGAGGAATCGACCGGAGGGAGAGGGGAAGATTCGTTATTGACCCTAGCGAGCGTCGCCTGCATCGTGGCCGTCACAAAACGAGTAGGCATGGAGTAGCGGCAGGGAGCAGAAGAGGTGATATGCAGAGATCAGCACATTGAATAAGTAGAAACACAGCGGGGGGTAGCATAGGCACTTGGGACGATTAAGCATGCTGAAGCGCATTGAGAAGGCAAAGTTCGAGGCATTGGCCGGATATATCCGCAGCCAGATGAGCTTTCTCATCTCCCGCGAACTCGAATGGTACGCGGATGACACCGAGAGGGTGCTCGGCGTGCTGATGCTCGACACGGTCGATGGCGACTTCGCGGGCGCGGTTCTGGGCAGGGACGCCAGGCGGCGGTTCCGGGCGGTTGCGATATCGCGCTTCTCCGATGCCATCGACACCGCGCGGGCCTTCCTGGAAGTGGAACTGGAGAAGTGGTCGAAGATGCCGGACGAGGAGTTTTGGCAGGGCGATGAGAGAGGCTCGCCAATGGATGTGTTTATCCCGGTCGTGCCGCCACATCGGCTCAGCTCCGCATTCGTCCGCATCGCCACTGGCGAGGGGTTCTCGCCGGCAAGAACGCTTATCGAGTCGATGATGCCCTATTACGAGGACGTGGATGGCAACTTTATCGAGCAGTTCCAGACGAGTGGTTTCGATGCACGTTTCTGGGAACTTTATCTCTTCGCCGTCCTGACGGAGGATGGCTTCGTGTTTGACCGGTCGTTCCAGGCCCCCGATTTCTTCTGCCAGAGCTTTCCGGAAGATGTGTTCGTGGAGGCCGTGACGGTCAATCCGACGACGAATCCCGCAGGGATTGTCATAGAGCCGGAAGTGCCTGGGGACAGAGCCGGTTTCAAGGAATACTACCAAGAATACATGCCCATCAAATGGGGCAGTCCGCTCACCTCCAAGCTGAAGAAGGCGTACTGGGAGCTTCCGCACGTGAAGGGAAAGCCGATTGTGTTCGCGATACAGGATTTCCACGTTCCAAGAGCGATGACGTTCCTGAGCCATTCGATAACGCCCTATCTCTACGGCGTGTCCTTTACGGCGCTCTACGACGCAGACGGACGGCTGATGGTGAAGGCGACGCCACGCGAGCCGCACAGGTGGGGGTTCAAGACGATTGAGAGCGGCTTCTTCAACTTGGCGGGAGCAGAACATATCAGCGCGGTGGTCACCAATCCGACCGCAACGATTTCCAAGTTTAACCGGATGGCTTATCTCGCCGGTCTGGGAAGTCGCGACGTGCGAATGGTCTGTTCGGGAACCTGTCACAATCATAACGATAATGCGGCATTGCCTCGGCCCTTCACCTTCCTTGTGCACGACCCGCGCTACTCGGAGAGCTGGGTAGAGGGCGCAAACGTGTTTCACAATCCGAACGCCCTAGTCCCACTCGATGATTCGTTCCTTGCCGGAGCGGCGCATCATTATTTCGAACAGGGGCAGGTCAAATCCAACATTCCCCGCTTTCATCCTTACGAATCGCAAACCGCGATTATTGCGCCGGACCGAATCGGCGATGGGCTGCCGGGCAGCTTGCTGGGCACACCCGCCGGGAGTGTGTAAGAAAACCGAGGGAATCACCGCAGCGGTATCATAATTGGCGTGATGGGACAGGCGGCGATTACGAAGGAAGAGCGCGAATTCAGGATAAACGTCACCGCGCGGCATGAGGCGGCCCATGGCGTGATAGCGGCCGTGCAAGGGCTGCGCTTGCGGTCAGAGGGAATGGCAGTCGATAGGAACGGCGAGGGCCTGACGTGCTATTGCAAACAGCCGGAAGGAACGGATGCGTCGAGGGAGTGCATCATAATCACCACGTACGCGGGGTTTTATGCGCAGAAGCGCTATTCCGAGCAATACGGCCATGACGTACCGGACGAGATGGCGAGGGATTGGAGTCCGGACTTCAGGGAGGCGCGCAAGGTAGGAAGTGGTTTTTCGGATCACTATCGCGGCAACAGAGGCCTGGGCGCGGTTGACGCAATCCTGCAGCAGCGCGCCGCCGAAATGGTGAAGCAACACTGGCATTTAATCGAAGGTCTCGCGCAGGCTCTGCTCGCAAAGGATTGGGAGCCGGTGAAAGCGCTGAAGAGCAACGGTACGTGGGCGACGGCAGCAGAAGCAAAATACCTCGTCGGCGAAGAAATTGTCTCCGAGCTGAAGCGTTGGGAAATCTCTGCAGTTTGCCTGGACGAATGCTGAGCGTCACAGCGTCATCTCTGGCCGGCTTTCTGACGCGACGCGGGAGGCGAAGCCAGCAGGGGCTTTGTTCGTTTCGGTCTGAGGGTCGTCTGGGGCTACCTGGCGCTCATTCTTGTCGAGGTCGAGTGCGGCGTTAAGCTGCGCCTGCTGTGTCAGGAGTTCCTTGAGGCGCTCCTCGTGCTCGAAGGGCGGTCGAGCTGTTCCCGGTATTGAGACAGAGCCTTCTCTTGGCGCTGAATTTCCTGTTTTTCATCCTCCGCCCTGCGGTCCAGATTGCGAAGGACGTGTTCGATGCTCTGGATAGTGCCGATAGGATTTTCGGGATTAAGTTGTGCGCGGTAGGTGAGGGCGCCCTTGACGTAAAGCTCCGGGTCGTTGTCGTGGCCCAAGGGATGCCCACGGCTGACAATCTCGAATCCCTTGAACCGGGCGCGGACCTGCGCCGTCTGGTCGTTTGCCCAGGACAGAATGACTTCGTTAAGCGCCTTGGCCGCTTCCTCGCGGGCTCCCTTGCCGGTGAAGATGCGGTTGCCGACGGTCATCGTAAAGTCCTCGCCGGTGTGGGTGTCGCGCGTGGCAATGTCCGCCGCCATGCGCTCGGCCGTTTCTTTCGAGCGGCGGATATCGTCCGGCAGGTTCTTCACCTGCCAGCGAATCTTGTGCTGCTGATTGATGTGGGAGGCGCGGAGCTGGTCCAGCTTGCGGATTTCAGTATCAACCTTCACTTTCTCCATCACGGCGGGATTGCCCGACGCGATGGCCTTGATTTCGGCATAGGTGAGCGCGCCGCCTTCGAGGTCTTCGGCCTGGCGTACGGTGACGCTGCCGTTCATCACCTGCTGTATGAATCGCGCCTTGGTCTCCAAGCACTGCCACATATAGGCGTCGAACGAGCCCTCCGTGACGTAGCGGTAGATATCGACGGTTTCATTGGTATTCCCCTGGCGCAGGATGCGTCCTTCACGCTGTTCGATATCGCGCGGCCGCCACGGCGCATCGAGGTGATGCAGTGCTTTCAGGCGCTTCTGTACGTTCGTGCCCGCGCCCATCTTCTCGGTTGAGCCGAGCAGGATGCGGACGCGTCCGGAGTTCACCGCGTCAAAGAGCGTCTTCTTCTGGGCGTCGGTATCGGCGTCGTGAATATAGGCGATTTCCTTCGCCGGGATGCCCTGTGCAATCAAGCGGTCCCGAATCTCGTCATAGACGTTGAAACGGTCAGGATGGGGCGTGGAAAGATCGCAGAAAACAAGCTGGGTCGAGCGCTTATCTTTCGTTTCCTCCCAGCTCTTGTAAATGCGGGTGATGGAGCGAGAGACCTTGGTGTCGATATCTGAACCGGCGTCGCCGCCGACCAGGCGCATGTCGAGCGCGGCCTTTCTGCCGTCGCCGGTAATCTTGAGCATGTTGTCGGTGCGCGGGTCCACGCCGCCGCTCTTGAGTCTTTGGGCGCGGTCAACCAGCGTTCCGACAAATTCCTTCAAAGCTGGCGATGCAGGCGCTGCGACGACATGAGGCTTGCCTCCTTCCATCTGGGGCTTGGGCAGCTTAAGCATGTCCGCCGTTTGCACATCCGCGAAGCTGCGGAACATGGATAGCAACTCGGGCAGGTTCACGAATTTGGCAAAGCGCGTATGCATCCGGTAGCCGGAGCCGTCCGGTGCCAGTTCGAGGGCCGTCACCGCTTCGCCGAAGTTGGCCGCCCAGGCGTCAAAATGCTCCACGCCGGTGGCAAAAACCGTTCCGCCACCACGCCCGGCGAGATACCGGGACTTAATGTACATGTCGAGCGCCCGGTTGCTTTCGGTGTTGGGCAAACCCGCTATACGGTTCATCTTGCTTACAAATCCAAGGTTCTTAAACAGGTCTGATTCATCGACAAACAGGCGGTCCACCCCGAGCTGCTCGAAGGTGACGGCGTCGTCCTTGCGTTCGCGGTCGGCCCGCTCCTTGAGCTTGGCTTCCAGGCGTTTCTTGGATTTCTCCAGCTCCTTAACGATGCGCCGTGTGTCACCCTTTTCGGATTTGGCTTCGCGGATGGCCTCTTCGAGCTGTTCTCTCTGTTTATCGACGAACCCGGTAAAGGTCTCGTCCGAAACCGGCAGCAGCTCGAAGGATTTGTGCGAGACGATAACCGCGTCATAGTTTCCGGTGGCGATGCGGGACATGGCCTTCTGCCGGTTGCCTGCAGTGAACGCGTCCTTGCCGGCAACGAAGATATGCGCGTGGGGATAAAGGGCCATGAACGCCGCGCCCCATTGCTCGACCAGGTGATTCGGCACCACAATCATGGGCTTGTGCGCAAGCCCCAGCCGCTTTAACTCCATCGCTGCGGCGACCATGACATTGGTCTTGCCCGCGCCCACGACATGCGCCAAAAGCGTATGGTCATTCTGAAGGATGCGCCAGACGGCGTCTTTCTGGTGTTTGTCGAGATCGTTATCCCGCAGCATTGTGCGGTTCATGCCGGGGAATGTCAGATGTAAGCCGTCGTAAGTCCGCAGTCGAAGGTTGTTGAAGGTGTCGTTGTAGTAGCGCGCGAGCCGGTGCGCGCGTTCCTCGTCCTTCCAAATCCATTCGCTGAACTTTTCCTTGAGCTTCTGCTGCGCTTCGCGTGCCGCGAGGGTTTCCTGCTGATTGACGACGCGTGTGTCTTTGTCTATCTGGTCGTAAATCGTGGGCGTGCGTCCGTTGAGCGCGTCTTCGATGAGGTCGGTCGCGCGTGCGCGCGCCGTGCCCCAGGTGGTCGTATTGCTGACAGCGGATCGGGCCGCGCTGTCGAGGGTGAGGGTCCAGGTGGCGATGGCCCCGGAGTGGTTGACGGTAACGAGTGTCTTGGGAACGTCGAGCGTCTCGCAGATGAAGTCGCGGATGTCGCTCTGCGGTATCCATGCCGCGCCCAGCCTGGCGCTGATGTCGCCGGGTAGCAAGTCGGCGGGCTGCACGGCCCCAAGGGCGAGGACATTGTGCTCGTAAGCCGGGTCGAGCGCGGCTGCGGACTCGGCGCATTGAAGTTTCGCCCGCACATTGCCGCTTAAGTAACGGTCCGCCGTCTCCCATTCCCCTCCCTCGGGATTGCGGTAGATAAGGTTAGTAAGCTCGCGCTGCAGCTGCTTTTGCGTGCGGCCCGTGAGGCCTGTCATTCGCGGCCAGTCAATTCCCCCGGTTTCGTTCAAGGAAATCGCCAGCGCCTCGGCTCCCGTCTCGGCATGCGTGGCCGGTTTGTAACGCTCCAGCGTCCGCCGCTCAAATATCGCTGTCTTCTGCGCGCGCCTGGTCTCAGGGTCGTAGTTTTCCAGCGAGAGCAGGAGAGGATGGTCGGGGTCGCCGGCAAAGGCGCGTAGGTTCTCGCGGGAGGAAATTGGCCCGTGCCGGAACACGAAAGCGTCGTACATCCGGTTCAACAGCCTGCGGGCTTCGATGATTTGGGATTCCGGCGCATCTTCAAGCTGGGTCTTAAAGACATAACGCACCGCGTCGCGGACGGCCATCATCCCTTTAACGCGGGCGGCGACGGGAGCGGGGAGGCTGGCAGGCTCAAGGCTCTCGCCGCTGCGGATGAATAGTTGCCCGCCCTGCTCGGTGAAGGCTCCGTCCTTGACGCCATCGAAGCTTTCGGCTGGAAGAAGGGCAGGGGGCGGCGCTCGTCCCTTGTCCCGAGGGATAAATGCGCCTTCGGGCAGAGCCGTGACGGCGGGGTTAAGAAGCTTAAGGGTAAGTTCGCCCTCCAGCGTCGGCTCGCCGCCGCGATACATGGTGCCGCCCATCTTCATCGTGCCCAGCATCATCTCGGGGTGATGGGCGAAATACTCGTTAACCTCGATGGGGCCGTCTTCGCTGTGGATGGTTTCAAGCTTGCGCCACGAATCTCCGTGAGGCTCAATTCCGGGGCCGCGCTTGCGCAGGAAGAGAATGTCGGTCGTCGCTTCCGTCCCGGCGTTGCCCTTGAATGCCGTGTTGGGCAGGCGTATCGCGCCTAAGAGGTCGGCGCGATCGGCAAGGTAGGAGCGGATGGAATCGTCCTGCTTGTCCATCGTGTAGCGGCTGGTAATGAGCGCCATGACGCCGCCCGCTCGCAGCTTGTCCAGCGACTTGGCGAAGAAATAGTCGTGAATGGCCCGCGTTAGCGGGCGCTTATACGACGGGTCGTGAACGGCGTAATCGCCGAAAGGCACATTGCCGACCACCGCATCGAAGTAGTTATCCGGCAACGGCGTATCCTCGAAGCCCTTGGCAAAGATGGTGGAATCCGGATAGAGCTTGCCCGCGATGCGCGCGGTGATGGAGTCGAGCTCGATGCCGGTGCGGTGGCTGCCGGGAAGAAGTTCGCCGGGCATCAGCCCCAGGAAGTGGCCTACGCCCATCGAGGGCTCCAGAATCTCGGAGCCTTTCGGGATTCCTAAGCGCTGCATCGCCTGCCAGATGGCGGATATCACCATGGGCGAGGTGAAGTGCGCGTTGGGAGTGGAGGCGCGCGCGGCCTCATATTCTTCCGGTGTCAGGAGATCTTTTAAGTCCTTCGCGGTCTGCATCCACTCCGGGCGTGGATGCCAGTCGAATCCGTTCGCCATCGCGCCCCACCCGGCGTAGCGGGCGAGGATGGCTTTCTCCTGGTCGGTGGCGTCGCGATTCTCCCCTTCGAGTTTCTTTAAGGCGCGGATTGCCGCAATGTTGTCGCGGGCTTTTTGCTGAAGGCTTCCCTCGCCGATACGGTGGGATTGGTTTATTCGGAAGTCGCGGGAGGGAAAAAGGGTGGGCTCAGGATCTGGTTCATCGATGAGGATTCTTGCCGGAGGGCTTCGCTCTCCGGCAAGCGCCATTCTTCCGTCGCCAGCTCCCAGGCCGCCTGGTAATCCATTTTCTGAACCGATATCAGCTCGTACAGCAAATCCGCCGTGCGTTCCTCCGCTGACCGCAGCGCCTCGCTGAGCTGGTTCCTTCGCGTCAGCTCCTCGACCATCTGCGGACGGTGCTTCAACCAGTGCGTGCGAATCATGTGGTTTAAGCGCGTGGTCTCGCTCATCGGAATCTTCTCCAGCTGCGCCCGGTGATGGTGGATCTATAGGCGCTAACGCGAAAAGGTCAAGCTGATTCGGGTGACGCGCCTTCGCCGGCGAAGCCCGGTAGGGGGAAGACATGGATTTTCTCGCATAGGTTGTGTCGGGCACTCAGCGAGCAGCGCGGTTTTTGCAAGGGCGTCAGATGAGAGGCTAGACATCGGCGCCTCCGTTGACTGCAATCAATTCAAGAACAGGAAGGTCTTGCACCCGTGGAGCCCGGCCCATCCAGGGCTCCGGACGTATGGCCTTCACCCAGTCGGCAAAAGACGGAATGAAGCCTAAATCCTCGCGTACGTGCTGCTCGCCAACCCAGCGTGTGGGAAGGATGCGGCCCGTTGAGAGGGTTAGGGTCGGGCCAAAGAGGGTTTCGACCATGAAGATGCCCTCGGCGTGGTGGCGCAAAGCGCGGTGGCGGAAATCGGCGATGATTTTTTTCGACTCGTCGAACCAGTTGTGAATGCGGAGATAGTCTTCGACAATTCCGCCCCATTTCTTCACACTGGAAAGGCTGTGATGGTAGGGATGCGCCATGGTTGCCTCCCCTAAAATGTGTGGGCGCTGGTATGAACGTCGCTATAACGTCCATTGAATTCAAGCTGGATGGTCCGCCCGGCGACATCGAAGGTGAACTCGCCGAACGCGCCGTCATTGTTCTCCCAACCGCCATGCTCCTGCTCCAGATAGTCGTAACAGAGGGTTTCAATGGCTTCCGTGAGGCTGCGATGCGAGGTAGCCAGCGTGCCGCTGTTGTCGGCAACGCAGAAACATTCGACCGTCACGGCTGGAACGTCCTTTGGCGCCTCACCCGCGCAGGCTTGCACGTCCTGCATTTGGCCGCTGTCTCCTTCCCCGTCGAACTCGACCGTAAGGCGGGTTATTCCCGCTTCGGCCAGCGCCTGAAAGACGATAGCCTTGTTGCATTCGTTCGCCCGGCTTTCGGCCTGAGAGCGAATCTCGTAGGACTCCAGAATTCCTTTTGTATCCATCATGACGTTTTCCTTTCCTTGGTCGGAGGCCGCCCACTGCGGCCTCGCTTCGGCGACAGACAAGGCGGGCGGCATGAGCGCAGCGGGTCATAGAATTTTGTCGCGCGAGGAATGCCCCCACCTTCTTGGGGGCAGGGGAAAATTCGTCATTGACGCGCAAGCGCCGCGGCGGCCAGGACGCCGATGATCGCGTCGCTGAACGCGCCGAGCGAGTCGATGTATTGTTCCGTATAGCTCTTGAACTTCACTCCCGAATCGGTGAGGCGACGCAGGTAAGTGAGGGTCTTGTAGGTGCCCTCGCGAGTGAGCCGGTCCAACGACCAGAAAAGCAATAGGTCAAACCGGTGTTTCGCTACGTCCGCCCACATTTCCTTAAGACCGGTACGCTCGCCGTTCTTGGCGGTGGCTTCGTCGGTGTACTCCCGCACTACCGTCCAGCCCTGACGAGAGGCAAACTCGCGCAGCTCAAGCAACTGGTTCAGCGGGTCCTGGCCCTTGTCGTCGGTCGACACACGAGCGTAGATCGCGACTTTCATCGGGGGTTCCTCCCGTCCTATTGCATATTAAACGTCCCTTTTGTAAACGTCGGTCTGAGGTAGCAGGGCAGTCGGGCACGCGAAGGGCTCCCGTCCAAAAAGGCGACATCAATCTATAGACGCCGCCTTAGCTGACATTTGACTATGGTGTAATCTCCCATACAACACCACACCCGAAGTTGCAGGCAAAGTTACCACCCGCGCTTGCGGTGCCGTATAGGCTACCCAAGGCGTCGAAAACCACGGTACTCAGGGGCCATCTCCCGTCCGCCTCACCAGTGAAATCATAGAGCGACGTGAATTGGCCCGTTGGACTCACCTTAAAAATAGAACCGTATCCATGTGCGCCCCCGCAGTATGTCGTTCCATATAAGTCTCCATCGGGGCCAAATGCCAATTTGTCTTCGGGACCGCATCCATCGCCGTTACCGGGGAAACTATACAACACTGTATAAGCTCCGCTGGTGTTCACTTTGAAAACGGTGCCTTGGCCCGCCGGTCCGCCATACGAAGTGGTTCCGTAGAGATTCCCGTCCGCATCTGCGATCAGGCCTCCGATGGGATATCCGCCATCATGGGTGAAATCAAATTCGTGGACAGAGCTCTCGTCCCAGCTTGGGAAGTCTGGGCTGAGTTCATACAGCGTTCCGTACTGGAATAGGCCATCTCTCTCAAACGTGCCATAAAGTTTCCCGGAATTGTCAAAAACAACTCCGCCATACAACCAGGGACCATCTCCATAATATGGTGGTGAATACAGATTGGCAGGAATGTAGCCATTTGGAGTGCGGGTCAATGTATAAACCGCCCCCGCGCCATGTGTTCCCCCATGCACGGTGGTGCCGAAAATGTTACCCAAGACGTCGAACGTCAGATCGCCTTGAGGATTGGCACCAATATCTCCCGTCAATGGCTTAATTATCGTCAAGTTCCATTCCCATTGAACCGTTGTGGGAATTGTTGGTGGGAGCCGCAGGCGAAACACCATCCCGCAACCACTGCCTCCGCACCCGGTGCCAGGACCCGCCCAAGTCGTACCGAATAGTGAGCCGTCGCTTGCGAGAGTGACCCGGCCGCGAGGTGAGTTGCCATCATTTTGTCCCGCGCGGAACGTATGGAGCGTTTGGAGTGTCCCGCTCTGCTTTAGTTTGTAGACGGTCCCGTAGATCCGATTGCCACCAGAAGTGGTTCCGTACAGGTTGCCCGCAAGGTCGATTGAGACGCCTGCCACGGGAGTCGCTCCGTCACCACCGCCGGTGAACCTATGCAATACGACGAAGGTCTGAGCTTGCAAGACCTGTAGGGTTGCGGCAAACACAAGACCGCAAAGCAGAAAACAGTAACGTAATTTTCTCATTGCATGCTCCTCTATTTTTCAACGCAGACCTGGGATCAACCTGCCAGCCCTGGATCGGTGAAGCCCCCAAGGTTTCGCACACGGACCAAGGCGCATCGGCCCGATGTAATATCGCGGCCGCCTTGCACTTTTCGGAAAGCAATCATCTGAATACGCCCTCAGCAGTACCGCGCGTTGGCGGCTCGTTGAGTCTTTCTTCTGCTATCGTCGGTTTGGACTGGTCGGCCTGCCCTTGCCGTTTCACCTGTGAGCGCATTTAGGCTCTGGCGCCCTTACCTTAAGTCTGCGCAAAAACCTCGGAGAGATGCCGTTCCTCCAAAAATAAATCTGGGGGCAGTGAATTCATGACGTTTCGGGTGATCCACCAGATTTGGTTGACCGAATTTGGCTTTTCGGACGACGGATTTCGCAGAATAATAGGAGCGCTGCCGCAGGGCGGCGGAGACTCTCGCGTGATTCCAGCTTAGGGCCTGCAGTGCGGGATTGATTCGGTCATTCCGAAAGGCAGGGATTCAGAAGTGCCGAGTTCAGTCGCGAGTATGACTTTTTTGAACAGGATCTAACATGTCCCGGTACTGCGGCGTCGTCATCTCGGCGGTCTTGTATTGCAGCACTCTGGCCCTGGGACAGCAATATCCCTTTATCCAAGTCACTAAACCCGGCGATCCATCGCACCTGGGACCCATGTTGGAAGACAGCAAAGGCCGCCTCTGGGTGGGAGGACAGTCGGGAGCGGCCATTTACGATGGCGCTCGCTTTTTCTCCATTTCAGATCTGGGTATGCGGGAAGGGCCGCCGGATGACAGAGATGTGAGAGGCTTTGCGGAAGATGACGAAGGAGGGGTTTGGATTTGCTCTTTCGGCGGCATTTACCGTTTCCAAGGCGGTAGGCTTCAGCTTGTGCTTGCGGGCGCCTGCACCAGCATCGTCCGGGCAGCACCAGGAATAATGCTTGCTGCCCTGGACCCCAATAGCAAAGCAGTTTCCGCTTCGGCGTATCTCTATCGCTTTCGACGAAAGGCTAGTTTATGGGAAACAGAGAGAATTCCGGGGATTGTCCTGAAGAACCCGACGCCTTCCAATGTTTACGTCACCGTGGATCATGAGGGGGCTGCTCTTTATCCCTGCAGCGGTGGTTGGTGCGAGCTTTCGGCCAATACCATTCGCACCTTGGAGGCTAACCGTAACACGCCACCTACGCAGCTCCAGCATGCCTTCCCGTTCAACTACCTGAAAACGATAGTCCGCGACCGTTTCAATTGCCTGTGGTTTGTAACCGTGAACGATGGTTACGAACAATGTCCCGATGACCCAAAGCCTATGGTCCTGCCGGCTGAATTCACGAACATCAACATCGTGTGCCAGGAATTATCCGATGGTCGCATGTTGATCACCAGCGAGGGTGGAGGGCTCGCCATTGGACGACCTGGCAAGTATCAGTTTGCCACGCCCCGCAACGGCCTGCCTGACAGCCAAAGCGCATTGGTGGGACGTGACGGCACCATCTGGGTTGCCGGAGACCAAGGCTTGTTCCGTTTCGCCAGTCCATTTCGAATGGAGTACTGGACGAGCCACGACGGTTCAAACGGAGCGTTCGCGCTTGCCCGACTAGGCTCGCAGATGGTAGCCGGGTCAGGAAAGGATATCGTTGCCCTCGACCCCGACCGCAGCCGCTGGTCTACCCTGCCTCGGGGTCACGGGCTTGGCACGGTAATGCAACTTCTTCCCAGTGGCAGCCATACCTTGTTCGCCGTGCTCCACCGTCAACCCAATTCGCTGGTGGAGATGGCGGCCGACGGCGGAATCCTTCGAGAATTGCAAGGCGTCGATCGTGGCAGCCGTTTACTGCTCACCACCCGCAATCAACTTTGGCTCGCCAGCCGGGGGGCGTCAGCCATTCAGCGAGTCACAATTGGAAAGAACCAGCTGGTGGGCCTTCCGGAGCATTTGCCAGGCAGCGGATTGAACGCGATGGAGATTCAAGAGTCGGGAGTCGATGGGAGTCTCTGGACGTGCTATCAGAACGGCCTGGCCGTCCGACGGCAAGCAGCATGGGAGGTGGCGGCTAATGAGGGCGCAGGCCTGATGGAAAACTCCTGCAGCGCCATGGCTATCGATGCGTATGGCGACATCTGGTATGGGTATTTGAACCTTCCCGGACTTGCAAGAATCCACTTTCCCGCCTCAGGCGACTATTTGCGTCCACAGATACAGAATCACACAAACGAGAAGGAGGTCGGGTTAACAACGCAGTTTATTTGCATTGATAAGCGAGGCTGGATTTGGGTCGGCACCGACCAGGGCGTTTTAGTCGCCACGCGCGGACAAGCGGAGAAAGGGGAGTGGTGGCGCCTTAATGCAACAGACGGTCTGCCCAGTGTCTCCACCAACCAGGAGGCGTTTATGCTGGACGCGGACGGCTCCATATGGTTCGCCGCTGATTCCAACATCGTCCACTTCAATCCACAGGCCGATTTTGTTCAGTCTACAACCTCGCCGGTTTTCTTCCTCTCTGCATTCTCGTCGAATGGTGGTTTACCGCGGCTGGCTGATCTTGCGGATTCATTCAAGAGTGGGGCCAGTATCATTGCCCATGTCGGTTCGTTGCAGTTCGACCGGCGCAATGCATTGGCAGTGCGCTATCGGCTCTTGCCGGAAGGCGCTGCCTGGCAAGAAACGAGCACTCTGGATCTGAACCTGGGACTTCCGCACTGGGGAGCGCACACACTGGAGATCCAAGCACGCCTTGGGTCGGGGCCGTGGTCCGCGACCACTAGTCACCCCTTTACCGTCCTGAAACCCATGTGGCTCACCTGGCCCTTCCTGCTTGGTTTCATGATCGCTGGTCTTGCGGGCGGGGGTACGGGAGTAGCTTGGTATCGAAAACGCGAAGAACGACGGAGGAAGGTTCTGCCGGATCTCACGGAATGGCGTCTGAGCGTATTGTCTCCGGAAATTCAATCGCTTGAGGGCGAGGTGCTGGACGCGCGGTTTGAAGTCGGCAGAGTACTGGCACGGGGCGGATTTGCGACGGTAGCGGAGGGGAGGGACCTTAAGGAGGGCGGGCGTCGCTGCGCGGTGAAGATTTTTCGGCAGGAATGGGCGGACAAGGAATGGATGGCGAAGCGGTTCCGCCATGAAATCCAAGCGCTGGAGCAAATCGATCATCCCAATGTGGTCAGGATTTACGGTCACGGCTCCGCCCCTAACGGCGCGCCTTATCTGGTAATGGAGTTTGTCGAGGGAAGGACCTTGCGCGAAGTCGTAGAGAAGCGCCGCATCGCCCTGCTTGCGGTCGCGAGCTACCTAAGGCAAATTGGAAGCGCGCTTAACGAGATTCACTTGCGCGGCGTCTGCCATCGCGATCTCAAACCTGAAAACCTGATGATCCGGGACGATGCTCCAGCCGGGCATGAGATTGTACTGATTGATTTTTCGATTGCCATTGTGAAAGATCCCGACGAGACGCTTCACGGGCTTTCGCGGGCCGCCGGGACCCTCCATTACATGGCTCCGGAACAAGGAATCGGTTACGCGGACGCATCCACAGATATCTACAGCCTCGCCAAGATCCTGATTGAAATGCTTACCGGCGAACGCCTTTCGGCGCTATTGCCGGACGCATCCATAGATCTGCCGCAGCGCGTTCGAGGTCTGCTCGCAGGATTGCCGTTGGGATTATCGAGCCTGTCGATTGACCTGATTGCGCGGGCTTTGGAGTTCCATCCCCTTAGTCGAGCAAGCGATGCGAGTGGGTTCGCCGACACCATTGCTAAGGACTTGGAAAGACATGCGGGAGATGGGCCAGAAGCCGTCCCTTGAGTGGGGCGGTCGGGAAATCCAATTTCACATATGGTCTTTCAGCCACCTAAGACCTTTCTCCCAACGATTGCGAACCTGGTGGAGCGTCCACCCTGTTTTTTCAACAATTTCTTCCAGTGTGTACCCAGCGAAGTAATGCATATCGACAATGATGCAGGCTTCGGGGTCCTTATCCTGGAGTTTTTCCATCAGTAAGCCGATGGCAACTAGCTTTTCCGTGTCGAAATTGCCGGCACGACCACTGCACACACCTTCCTCCAGGGGCAACGGAATATCTCCATCTCCTCGACGCTGCGCTCTGCGATGACGTGCATAGTCAACGAGCACACGCCGCATGGCTAGGGCCGCGATGGCGTAGAAGTGTTTGCTGTCTTTGATCCGCCAACCGCCAGCGCCGAGGCTTCTCAGCCAAACCTCGTCGATGAGCTCGGTTGCCTGTAAAGGCGCGACGTAACGCTCCCGGCGCAATTCACGCACCGCGATACGGTGCAGTTCCGGGAGAATCGCCTGAAGCACCACCTCTGCGATCTCCCGGTCTCCTTCGGAGAAGCGTTGGAGCTGGCCGGTTAGGGATACCGTTCCGTTCATAGAGTGTGAAAGCTCTTCGGTTGTGTCCTCCAACCACTCGGCGGCGAAGTGCGATCAATCTAACACTCTCGGCGCGTATTAAAAATATCAAAACAGTGCCTGAAATGCAGTTTGTCCCGGCTTGCGGCCTGAGAGCGAATTTCATACGACTCCAGAATTCCTTTTGTATCCATCATGACGTTTTCCTTTCCTTGGTCGGAGGCCGCCCACTGCGTCCTCGCTTACGGCGCACGCCCCAAGCGCGCGGGGGGAGCGAGCAGGTCATAGGATTTTGTTTCGCGAGGAATGCCCGAAAGGGCAGGGGAAAATCCGTCATTGACCTGGGAGCGCGCGCGCTTCAAGTCGCCGGTGAAAAGCGAGGGAGCGGTGGGACACCAGGCTGGAAAGCGGGAGGCACGACGCGGGGCAGAAAGAGCAATCGCACACCTCCGAAAGACTTGCGCAAAAAGGTCATGTAATCGCGTAAAATGCTCACTTACTTGGGTTTATTGGAGAGGCCATGTTAGCGTCAGGGCTTGATCGTCATAAACGGAAGACACATACGGGCGGCTCGTGGACTTCTGGGCTGGACCCAGGGCGAGCTTTCGAAAAAGGCGAAAGTAGCGCTTGGGACCATACGCCGCATGGAGGAGACTGACGGATCCGTCCGGGCGCGTACGGAAACGCTGGGCAGAGTGGTTGTCGCCCTGGAAAGGGCCGGCGTCGAGTTCCTTGATGACGGCAAGCCCGGTGTTCGCCTGAAACGGTAAGAAATGAGGCTGCGCTCCGCAGCCTGAGAAAGCCAGATACCTCGTCGGTCTGTGTTTCGGTCAATCAGCGCTTCGCCCAATCACTAATGCGCCGGTCCGCACAAGAATGGCAACATCAGTATGAGTGAGCCAGCGGTTGTCCTTCTCGTCTGGATCGCCATCCTCCCCGTAATTTGCTGTAGCTTCCACACTCTGCGCTTGGCAATTAGCGGCGGCGCTAGGTAAGTCAGGCGCTATCCGGGCAAAACTTACTCGCAGGATGCTCGGCGCACGCAAGCCAAGTCTCTGAAAACAGAGATGCCGGGCTCTGGCCGCCGAATTGCTCGTGATCAAAAGTTCCCTCTAGTTGACTAAAAAGCTCAACGATCAGACAATATTGGTCAACTACAAGAAAGGAGCCAACTCCAATGAGGCTCTTGCTGGCGGTAATCTTCTCGTTCACCCTTACCCTGTCCACTCTTCCGGCTTCAGCACAAACCTCATCCGTCAAGACGAACAGGCCTCAAGCTCCGCGCGCATCGGCGGCAAAGGAGCCGGGCATTTCTCTCATCCTCAACGAATGCGAAGCGGATCAGTGCGCGGACGGCCGTCGTGGTATTTGGATATTTGATGGCAACCAGGGGCAGGCGCTATGGGGCTGGGGACCAACAGCATCACTGACGATCACAAGCTACGCCAAGGGAGTTGGCGACGCCGACAGAGTTATCGTGATCGACCGGGTTTCAAAACCCAACTTCCGGGCGCATTACGAGGGCACGGTGAAGGGAAACCAGCTCACGGGCTTCATCATGGTTAACGGGAAGACCGGACCTTGGGAAGCGACCATTGAACCCGAACTCTGCCCCACTGCCCGGTCGTGTTTTCCGGTGACGCCGCGCCAGTTGAGCCAGTTGGGGGAGAATACCTACGACGCTGGATTACAGGTGGCTGGTTTTCAGGTTTTCATGGCCGCCGCGAATCTGGGAGACAGTGACGGACAGGCCTTTACGGCTTATGTGCTTAGTAAGTCCGACCCAACAGCGGAAGAGAAAGCTAGGGCCTTCCAATTAGCGCAGGACAGCGCGAACCAGAATAATCCTTTCGGCATGTTGATGCTCGGGGAGATGTATCGCACCGGCGCCGGGACGAAGGCCGACCTTCAGATGTCAAATCAATGGAAAGACAAAGCGCGTGCGGAAATGGCGGCTGAGAAGGAGGCTGCGGCGCAACAGCAAGCCCAAGCGCAACTTCAAGCAGGCGTGAATCAGCTTTTTATTGGTGCCTTTATGTATGGGTTGATGCATGGTGATCTTGATGGGGACCCAGCCCCCGCGAGCGATTCGACCATCCGTCTGCAGCGAGCATGGCAGGCGACTCATGTCGTCCAACACTAGGAGAGGTGATTGAAGCGGGATGCGTGGGCATCTCGCCTACCTCGTTTTGGGGTAATTGGCCAAAGGCAGAGATTCCTGAAAGTGCGTCGGAAGAAAAAGAGGCTGCTCACGATGAGCAGCCTCTTTTAGGTCTTCCGGCATGTCAGCGACTGCGGGACTGCGCCTTCATCTCGACAATTTCTCGAAACGCCTGCCCGGAGAGCTGCGCCAGGACTGCAAGATCGGCAGGGCTAAAATTGTCAGTCTCTTTCCACTCGCCCTTGTCGTCCTTGTAGCTGTTGCGAATCGTCGTGTTGTACATCTCGCCGTTCTGGGTAAGGTTCTTCCAGACGTTTACTTCCATTCCTCCGTGCCTGAAGGTGGCGGCGGGACGGTTGGCGCAGGTCCGCGCCGGCCGTCGGGTGCAATTCCAAGGGTCCTTCTGACGTCAGAGAATTTAGCTGACTTTTCACTTGGCGGGTGTATTTATGCGGGTAAGAGACTGGACTCGTGTAACGCATTTCACGCCAACTGACCTCGCAAGAACCAATAAAATAGGGGAGTAATTATGTACTCAGATCATCAGGGGAGGAGTGCACCCTCTCGCTTGCGGTCTCCTTCACGATTTCCTGTGGCCGCAATTCCTCCACTGTTGGTTGTCATAGCCGTGCTCGGCTTCACGGTCCCGATTGCTGCGCATTCGCTCATCAATGGCAGAGTGGCATCGGCAACGAATCTCACCGCCGCAGAGTCTCATATTGACAATTCGGCAGCACCTAAAGCGCCCGTGCAAGTGGAATTGTCACCCCCGCCGCCCATGCGCTATCTGCCGGGCCTGTCGGAGCCGCTGGTGGCAACCGGGCCGGTAACGGAACAGGAAAATACGGATCTCGACGCGGCGCTCGACACGTTTCACAGCGCGCCCGCTAAGGCTGGCAAGAGCGCCGATTTCAGTGATTACACCCAACCGCTCCAGGCCTTTATCGCAGCACATCCGAACTCTAACTGGAATGCGGCGCTCAATCTCAATCTGGGTCTGGGCTATTACCATGCGGCCTACTATAGCCGTGCGTTTCCTTATTATGAGCAGGCGTGGAAGCTTGGGCGCAACGCCGACTCGGTGCCTGCCAAGCGCATGACCGATCGGGCGGTGGGAGAACTGGCGGACATGCATGCGCGGCTGGGCCAAGCCAAGGAGCTTGAAGCGCTATTCGCGGATATTGGCAAGAGGCCCATCAGCGGGATGGCCGTGCACCTGATGGAAGGCGCGCGGGAAGGACTGGGGGCGTTCTACGGTAATCCGGGCATTGCCTATCTCTGCGGACCGGCGGCGTTGAAGAATCTTATGGTCGTGCAGAAGGCGAGCACCAAGCAAATTAAGGTGGCGGAAGATGCGCGTTCCGGACCGCACGGGTTTTCGCTGGAGCAGCTGGCGGCGCTGGCGGATAAGGCGAAGCTAAAATACAAACTCATCCATCGCGAGCCGGGCCAGCCTGTCCCGATGCCATCGGTCATCAACTGGAACGTCCATCATTATGCGGCCATCACCGGCACGCGGGATGGAAAATACCTACTGCGGGACCCGACCTTTGTTGATGGCGCTGGAGTGGTAACGGCCAAGGCAATCGATACCGAGGCCAGCGGCTACTTTCTCGTGCCAGCAAGCGTCGTTGCGGCCAATCCAACGGCGGGCTGGCGGATGGTAGGCCTACATTCCGCCGAGGCTAAGGCGGTCTATGGAATGGGCAATACGTTCAATGTGCCTCCGGGTGCTTGCTCGAACTGCGATCCGGCCACCGGCGGTCAGGGTGGCGATCAGCCAGGAGGCATGACCATTGCCAAGGCGCGCATCATGTCGGTGAGCCTCAATCTGAACGACACGCCGGTCGGCTATAAGCCGCAAAAAGGACTGCCTGCACAAGTAACGTTAGCCCGCTTTATTCGTGAAGGCGCTGAGAGTGGTTTGTGGGGCGACGAGATTACGCCGAACATAATGGCGTGGGGATGATTTTGGTTGTCTGATGGTGCTGGCTGACTGGTGGGCGTGTAG
>Ga0182013_10002199_pt1 | contig 25794 bp, 22 predicted proteins | sample 612S2MmetaG_FD_120487 | JGI IMG/M metagenome (GOLD analysis project Ga0182013, IMG submission 120487) | Permafrost microbial communities from Stordalen Mire, Sweden - 612S2M metaG | ecosystem: Environmental > Terrestrial > Soil > Wetlands > Permafrost | place: Sweden: Stordalen | collected...
ATCCGCGGATCCTTGAGGTCGGGATAGAACTCCGCCAGGTACTGCGGCATCACCATGCCCTTGTAGACGGCGGCGCACCGAAAAGCGTTTGTAAGGCAGCGATCCGGTCTTCTACGTCCCGTCGCTGTCGGCGAGCACCATCGTCTACAAGGGCATGGTGATGCCGCAGTACCTGGCGGAGTTCTATCCCGACCTCAAGGATCCGCGGATGGAAGCTTCGGTGGTGGTTTTCCATCAGCGCTTTTCCACCAATACCATGCCCCAGTGGCGCCTCGCTCATCCGTATCGCTACCTGGCGCACAACGGCGAGATCAACACCGTGCAAGGCAACCGCAGTTGGGCGGTGGCGCGCGGCCCCCTGTTCCGCTCGCCGCTGCTTCCCGATCTCAGCGACATTCTCCCCGTCGTGTCGCTGACCGGCTCCGACTCGCAGTCTCTCGACAACATGCTCGAGCTGCTGCTCATCGGCGGGCTCGATCCCATGCATGCCATGCGCATGCTGGTCCCGCCCGCATGGCAGTCGGTCGACATGATCGATCCGGATCTCAAGGCATTCTACGAGTACTACGCGACGCACATGGAACCGTGGGACGGGCCGGCCGGCATCGTGCTCACGGATGGCCGCTATGTCTGCTGCACCCTGGACCGCAACGGCTTGCGCCCGGCGCGTTGGGTCATCACCAAGAACCGGCATATCACCGTCGCCTCGGAGGCGGGCGTGTGGGATTACCTGCCGGAAGATGTGGTCAAGAAGGGCAAGTTGGGCCCGGGCGAAATGCTCGCCCTCGATCTGCAGACATCCGAGCTTCTGGATACCAAGCGGGTCGATGAGCTGCTGAAGAGCCGCCATCCCTACAAGGTGTGGCTGAAGAAGGGCGTGAGATATCTGCAGACGGATCTCATCGATCCGCGCCTCGCCGCCGAGCCCTTCGATCGGGACACGCTGGCGCTGTTCCAGAAGATGTACAACGTATCGGCCGAGGAGCGCGACGAGATCATCAGGGTCCTGGCCGAAGACGAGAGCGAGGCGGTCGGGTCGATGGGCGACGATACGCCGATGCCCGTACTGTCGAAGAAAGTGCGCTCTCTGTACGATTATTTCCGCCAGCAGTTCGCCCAGGTCACGAATCCGCCCATCGACAGCCTGCGCGAAAGCATCGTCATGTCCCTGCAGACGCAAATCGGCCCGGAGTGCAACATCTTCGCCCCCGCGCAGCAGCACGCCGAACAGATCGTGCTGTCATCGCCGGTGCTCTCGCAGCGCAAGCTCCGGCAGATCGTCGCGTTGGCGGATTCCGGCGTACCGAACGAATTCATCGATCTGCAGTATGACGAGCGCCTGGATCTGAAGTCCGCATTGTCGGCGGTTTGCGATCAGGCCGAGGCCGCGGTGCGCAACGGCAAGATCGTGCTGCTGCTGTCCGACCGCTACCTGGTCAAGGGCAAGAACCCGGTGCACGCACTGCTCGCCACCGGGGCCGTGCACCATCGCCTGGTCAAGACGGGCCTGCGCTGCAAATGCAATATTCTGGTGGAAACGGGTACGGCGCGCGACGCGCATCATTTCGCCTGCTTGATCGGCTACGGTGCGACCGCGGTCTATCCCTATCTCGCCTATCAAACCTTGTTCGACCTGATGCGCAAGGGCGCGCTGAAGATGGAAGCGGCCATGCGCCAGGAGCTCGGCCGCAGCTATCGCCGCGGCATCCGCAAGGGCTTGTTCAAGATCATGTCCAAGATGGGCATATCCACCGTCGCAAGCTACCGCAGCGCGCAGCTGTTCGAGATCGTCGGCTTGAGCGACGAGGTCGTCGGCATGTGCTTCGAGGGCTCCGACAGCCGCATTCAAGGCGCCGACTTCGCCGATTTGAAGGCCGATGCCGACTATCTGGCAAAGCGCGCCTGGGATCCGGCCGAGCGCGTCGAGCAGGGCGGCTTGCTCAAGTACATGCACGGCGGCGAATACCACATGTACAACCCGGACGTGGTGGCCACGCTGCAGTCCGCGGTGATGACCGGCAACTATGAACAATACCTGGAGTTCGCGGCGCTGGTGAACAAACGGCCCGTCTCCTGTGTCCGCGACTTGCTGAAGATCAATCCCCGCGCCGCCGCCATACCGATCGAGGAGGTCGAATCGGAGTCCGCGATTTTTGCCCGATTCGACAGCGCGGGCATGTCCTTGGGCGCTCTGTCGCCCGAGGCGCACGAGGCGCTCGCCATCGCCATGAACCGCCTCGGCGCGCGCTCCAATTCCGGCGAGGGCGGAGAGGATCCGGTCCGCTACGGCACGGAAAAAAATTCCAAGATCAAGCAGGTCGCTTCGGGCCGGTTTGGAGTCACGCCCGAATATTTGATCAACGCCGAGGTGCTGCAGATCAAGATCGCGCAGGGTGCGAAGCCGGGCGAGGGCGGCCAGCTCCCGGGGCACAAGGTGAACGACATGATTGCGCGCCTGAGATTCGCGCGGCCGGGCGTCGGCCTGATTTCACCGCCGCCGCACCATGACATTTACTCCATCGAAGACCTGGCGCAGCTGATCTTCGACTTGAAGCAGGTCAATCCGCGGGCGCTGGTATCGGTCAAATTGGTGGCGGAACCCGGCGTGGGCACCGTCGCCGCGGGCGTCGCCAAGGCCTACGCGGATCTGATCACCATCAGCGGCTACGACGGCGGCACCGGCGCCAGCCCCTTGTCGTCCATCAAATATGCCGGCACCCCGTGGGAATTGGGGCTCGCTGAAACGCATCAGACTCTGCGCGCCAATGAATTGCGGCATCGTATCCGCCTGCAGACCGACGGCGGCCTGAAGACCGGCCTCGATGTCGTCAAAGCGGCCCTCATCGGCGCGGAAAGTTTCGGATTCGGCACCGCGCCGATGGTTGCTTTGGGGTGCAAATACCTCAGGATCTGCCACCTCAATAATTGCGCGACCGGCGTGGCGACGCAACACAACGTACTGCGCGCCAAGTACTTCATCGGCCTGCCCGACATGGTGGTCAACTACTTCAAGTTCGTCGCCCGGGAATGCCGTGAAATCATGGCCTCCATGGGAATACGCAGCTTCACCCAGCTCATCGGGCACACCGAATTGCTCGACATGCTGCCGGGCGAGACCTCCAAGCAGCGCAAGCTCGACTTGTCGCCGCTGCTGGCCAATTCCGGGCTGATCTCGAACAAGCCTCAATACTGCGTCGATCCCCGCAACGAGCCCTTCGACAAGGGGGCGATGGCGGAGAAGATGCTGGACGACATGAAGGGCGCGATCGCCTCCGGGAGCGGAGGCGAATTTTCCTACGCGGTGAACAATTTCCACCGGTCCATCGGCGCGAGAATTTCCGGTGAGATCGCCAAGCGATGGGGCAACCACGGCATGAGCACGGCGCCCCTGATTGTCTCCCTGAAGGGCTCGGCCGGCCAAAGCTTCGGGGTGTGGAATGCGGGCGGACTGCATCTGCATCTCGAGGGCGAGGCCAACGACTACGTCGGCAAGGGCATGGCCGGCGGAAAAATCGTCTTGAAGCCGCCCGCGCGGTCGAGTTTCGCGGCGCGCGACACGGTGATCATGGGGAATACCTGCCTGTACGGCGCCACCGGCGGCGAACTGTATGCCGCCGGCACCGCGGGGGAGCGGTTTGCGGTGCGCAATTCCGGCGCCCTGGCCGTGGTCGAAGGCGCCGGCGATCATTGCTGCGAATACATGACCGGCGGCGTGGTGTGCGTGCTCGGGCGCACGGGCGTGAACTTCGGCGCCGGATTCACCGGCGGTTTTGCCTATGTGCTCGACATGGAGCGCGACTTCGTCGACCGCTACAACCATGAGTTGATCGACATCAATCGCGTATCGCCCGAAGGGATGGGCATCCACGTTCAGCACCTGCGCGGTTTGATCGAGCAGCATGTCGAAGCCACCGACAGCGCCTGGGGCGCGCAGCTGATCAACGATTTTCGCAGCTACATCGGCAGGTTCTGGGTGGTGAAGCCCAAGGCGGCGGCCATCGATTCCCTGCTCGAGAATCTGCGGCGCGCGGCCTGAAGCGCGCCCCCACCGGATCGACATGACCGACAAACACCTGCAATTCCTGGAAATCCCCCGCAAGGATCCCGACAAGCTGCCAATCGAAGTGCGCACCACGGAATTCCGCGAAATTTATTCCCAGTACGGGGCCGAGACGGCCGCACAGCAGGCCGGGCGGTGCATCGCCTGCGGCAACCCTTTCTGCGAGTGGAAATGCCCGGTTCACAACTACATTCCGAACTGGCTGGCGCTGGTGAACGACGGCAAGCTGTTCGAAGCGGCCGAGCTGTCGCATCAGACCAATTCATTGCCCGAAATGTGCGGCCGAATCTGCCCCCAGGACCGCCTGTGCGAAGGCGCGTGCACCTTGAACGACGGCATCGGCGCCGTGAGCATCGGTGCTATCGAGAAGTACATCACCGACGAGGCCTTCAAGCAGGGTTGGAAGCCCGACATGTCGAATGTGGTGCGGACCGGCAAACGCGTTGCCGTCGTCGGCGCCGGGCCGGCGGGACTCGCCTGCGCCGACGTCCTGGCCCGCAACGGCGTGACGCCTGTGGTCTTCGACCGCTACCCGAAGATCGGCGGCCTGCTGACCTTCGGCATCCCGCCATTCAAGCTCGAAAAAGACGTCGTCGAGAAGCGCCGCGAGATCATGGAGTACATGGGCGTCGAATTTCGCCTGAATGTCGATGTCGGCCGCGACGTCTCCTTCGAAGACATCGCCGCGGAATTCGACGCGGTATTCCTCGGCATGGGCACCTATGGCTACGTCAAGGGGGGATTCGCCGGCGAGGATCTGCCCGGTGTGCATGAGGCGCTGCCTTATCTCATTTCCAACATCAATCGGGAACTCGGCATCGACGACGCAGCCTTGGGCTTCATCGACATGCGGGGCAAACAAGTGGTCGTGCTCGGCGGCGGCGATACGGGGATGGATTGCAATCGAACCGCGATCCGCCAGGGTGCCGGCAGCGTCACCTGCACCTATCGGCGCGACGAGGACAACATGCCCGGCTCGCGGCGCGACTATAAGAACAGCAAGGAAGAGGGTGTTACGTTTTTATTCAACAAGCAGCCGATCGAAATCGTCGGCTCGGACCGGGTGCGGGGCGTGAAGCTGGTCGAGACGCGCCTTGGGTCCCCCGGACCCCGGGGGCGGCGCATTCCGGAAGTCGTATCTGGGACGGAAGAGACCATCGAGGCGGATGCCGTGATCATCGCGTTCGGCTTCCTGCCGAGTCCTCCCGACTGGTTCGTGCAGCAGCAGATCGCGCTGCATGCGAACGGCAGGGTGCGCGTATCGGCGGCTCCCCAACATCGATTTCAAACCACGAATCCCAAGGTGTTCGCGGGCGGGGACATGGTGCGCGGTTCCGACCTGGTGGTGACCGCGGTGTTCGAGGGGCGCGAAGCCGCGCAGGGAATTCTGCGCTATCTTCAATAATCGGCGCGCGGCGCGCGCGCATTTTCAATGCTCGGCCGGCCTTCAATACTCCGCCGGCGGGGCGGTTCCCGTCGCCGCCAGATCCCGCACCACCTCGCGCCGCGCCGCCAGCACCGAGGCGAGCGGAGCATGCCGCACGGCGCTGACCTCGGAGACCGAGAACAGGGCCACATCGGCGGTGAGATCTTCGGAATTGAATTGCTGCGCAAGCCAGTTCAGCACCGCCGTCAATTGCGCGTCCGACAGCACGGAGTTCGCGGCTCCGGGTACCCGCAGAACGTAATTGCGCCCCCCGGGCGTTCGCATGTATCGGCCGAGAGCGTGCGCCAGGGGAGGGATCTTGCCCGGCACGCCTTGCGCCTGCGCGCCGTGGCATCCCATGCAATAGAGCATGTAATCCTGGGCCGGACTCGCGCCGGCGGCGCCAACCACGCCGATTAGGCCGATCAGGCCGCTCGCAGCGCAGGTGAGTACGAGCCGCCGCAGCCGCATCCTTAAAGCCCCAGGGCCGCGAGTACTTTGGCGCGATGCTCGCGCACCGCCGCACCCTCGATGGGATGGCTGCGCTCCGCGGCGACGTCCGCGGCCGTCAGCGGCTTGGTTTGGTCGGGAGCGCCGCCGATGTCGAACACCACGAAGTTCAGAACCGCGGCGAGCGCATCGTCGTCGAGCGCGGTGAACTCCGGCATCTTGAAGTCATAGTGTTTGTTTTCCACATCGATGCCGCCGAACATGCCGTTGAGGACCGTCATCGCCAGCTGCCGGCGTCCCTCCGCAATCGATGCGTAGCGGGCGGGATAGGAGGTGAGCGGCGGCGCGAGCGACGGCTGACCCTGGCCCTTGGCACCATGGCACACGGCGCAATTCGCCTGAAACGCGGCGGCACCGCCCGCATACGCGGGCGTGGCGGGATCGGCCGCCGCGGGACTCGACGCCGCGATGAAAGCGGCCAGCAACATGCCGGGCCGCAGCCGCCCAAAGCCGCTCATTTTTCGGCGACGCCCAATATCACCGAGACCGAGCAGTGATAATTCGAATCGGCGTTTGCCATGCACCAGTTCAAATCGTTGTTTCGCGACGGCCGGTACATGGGCTTTTCGCGCTCGTTCCGGTTGCATTCGCAGTTGCTGCAGCTCACTTTTCCGCAGCAGTCGTTGTACGAGACGATGTAGTCGCGGCCGTCGCCCGGATTGTGGCAGGTTCCGATCCAGGTGATCGGCGAGGGCTGCGTGCCGGGCGGACACGAATTGGAGGAGCCACCGCAGCATGAGCAAAGGAAGCCGTCGATGGCGCAATACTTCCAGTAGTCGCAGCTTTTCGGGTCGTCGGTGACCGCCTTCGACTGAACGTGGCCCTTGGCCGGAGCGGCCGGTTCGGCGGCGCGCGCGGAGCGGTCGATGGGCAGCAGCGGAATGAGGGCGGCGCCGGTCAACATTTTTCCGAGCGCCGCGATCAGGCTGCGGCGCGAGGTCCTCTGCGCGATGGCGCGCGATGATTTTTCGAACAAACGGTCGATCGAACGCATGCCGGTGCCCTCTAAGGATTCAGTATGAGCCAGGGAGTTTGACCCAGCTGCTTCTCGACGTGGCGCAGTTGGCCGGTGAGAGCATCGAAAACGGCGACGTCCGAAGTGTCCGTCGCGGCAAACAGCACAGGCGCGTCGTCCTGCGACACCTGCACCGCGAGGACGTGCGAGAGCTTGTGCGCGGCCACGGGCCAGCGCGCGATGCGCTGATGGTTGGCCGCGTCGAAAACCCAAATCTCGGTGCCGCCGTCCTTGTGCGTGCCTTCGCCGCCGCGATGCATGGCGACGTAGAGCCTGTTCATGTGCCGGTGAAGCGCACCCATTTGCGTGCCCCCCGGCCGCCAGACGCCTTTCTCGGCGGCTCCGACCAAGGACCATGGCTCGTGGATCACGGGCGCCGCGCCGGAGAAATCCACCTCGTGCACGTCTCCTAAAAAGGAAATGAACGCGTAGCCGTTGGTCATCGGCACGCCTTGCACGAATATCGGGTCGCGGTCCGCATCGAAAAATGCATCCGAGAACGCGCGCGAAGCCTCGTGTCCCTGCGCATCCAAGGTCACGGTGAGCAGCTTGCCGTTCTCGCAGATCGAAGACACCCGGTTGGGGCCGGACGCGATCACGAGTACGCAGCCCGCCGTATCGATCTCGTCGATGACCGTGTTCTTCGCCGGATCGAGCACGCCGAAGGAGGCCGCCGGGGTGACGTACGACACATACACGAAACGGCTGTCGGAACTGAAGCCCAGATTGAAATAAGTCGGCAGAGTCATCGCACGCTTGGACGGCAGGACGATCTCGTGAGTCACCTTCAACGTCGAGTTGTCGGTGAACTCGACCACGTCGGTGCGGGTGCCGCGGCTGCCGCGGGAAAAATACGTGGTTCCGACGATCGAGGTCTTGCCGTCGGGGGACAGATTGAAACCCGGGTTGAATCCGGCATCGATCTGGCCGAGGCGCCGATACGTGTCCCCGTCGAAGATATGCACGCGCGAATCGATTTCGTTGAGGAACGCTTCATCGACCACGTAGATTCGATGCGCCGTGTTGGGCGCAAGGGTCGTGATGGTCAGATGCTCGGCCGGCAGCGGCGGCGCAGCGAGCAGGGGGGTGCATGTTGCGAGGGAGAGCAAGGCTGCCCGGATAATTATTGTATTCATCGATATCCCATCCATCCGCCGCCATGATGCCCGCAATGATCGATCGGCTGCTGCCGGCGGATGTCGAGCTTTGGGATGGCGTTGCGGGCAGTTTCGCATATTGCCGATCGATCCGAAAGTGCGCGTCGGCGGCCCGCGCCCGCGAAGCGTGCCCGCCGCGCGCGCCCCCGCCGCGCGCGCCCGCAGCGCGACCCGCCCGGGTTCATGCGCTATCATGGAAGCATGGTTCTGGATCCCGCGATCGGTATATTGGTGGTTGCATGCGTTGCTCTGCTGTTTGCAAGCGCGGGAGCGCACAAGTTGCGCGACATCAGGCGCTTCGATGAGATCTTTGCCGCTTACCAGATGGTGCCCGCGGCGTGGGGAAGGATGATTTCGCGACTGGTGCCGATTTTGGAGATCGCCGTCGCCGTTGGCCTGGCCGTCAACGTCTTTCGGCCTTACGCGGCCGGGTTCGGCATCTTGATGCTGGCCGGCTATGCCGCGGCGATCGCGGTCAATTTGCGCCGCGGCCGGCGCGACCTCGACTGCGGTTGCGGCGGCCCGGGTGACCGGCGGCCAATCTCAGCATGGATGATAGGGCGAAACGCCGTGGTTGCGCTCGCCGCCGCGGCCGCCGTATTCGCGACCTGGTCCGCCCGGCCGCTCCGCGCGACGGACGGAATGACCATTGCATTCGGCTTGCTCACCGTCGCGCTCGTTTACCTCTGCATTGATCAATTGTTCGGCAATGCGCAGCGCGCCCGGCGGCAATGGAGTTCGCGATGACGCCTCTGGCTATTTCGGTCATCGTGCTGTGGATCGTCGTGCTGTCGTTGCTCGCGGTGGTATTCGCATTGACGAGACAATTGGGCGTGCTGCATGAGCGCATCGCCCCGGTGGGCGCGCTGATGTTGAATCGCGGCCTTACCGTCGGCGAGCAGGCGCCGGCGCTCGACCTCGTCGATCTGGACGGGGCCAGCATTCGGCTGGGCGCGGCGCGCGCCGACGGCAAGAGCACCTTGCTGCTGTTCGTTTCACCCACCTGCCCGGTATGCAAGTCTCTGCTGCCCATCGTCAAATCGAGCGGCAAGCACGAGCGCGACTGGCTCGAGATCATTCTGGCGAGCGACGGCAATCCCGACGAACATCGCGCCTACGTGCGCAGCAACGACCTGGGCAAAGTGCCCTACGTGCTTTCCGCCCCCCTGGGGATGACCTACCAGGTGAGCCGGCTGCCTTTTGCCGCACTGCTCGACGAAGCGGGCATCCTGCGCGCCAGGGGGCTGGTCAATTCGCGCGAGCACCTGGAAAGCCTGTTCGAAGCGAAGCGCCTGGGAGTCGCTTCTCTTCAGGATTATTTCGCCAACGCCTCGTAGTTCTTCCTAACCATCCCACCGCGCCAAGGCGCCATTCCGAGGTCCGAAAACGGCGAGTATTTGGCGGGCGCTTTGGCTATTCTAGAGCCATGAACCTCGACGCCGATATTTGCTTTCGTGCTGCCCGCGCCCGCGATCGCCGCTTCGACGGACACTTTTTCGTGGCCATCACGTCCACCCGCATTTATTGCCGTCCCATTTGTCCGGCTCGTCCGGCGAAGCGCGAGAACATGCGTTTCTATTCCAGCGCCGCCGCTGCGGAAGGCGCGGGATTTCGGCCCTGCCTGCGCTGCCGGCCGGAACGGGCTCCCGGGCTCGCCTCCGTGGATGCGGTGAGCCGGCTGGTCGGAGCGGCCATGGCGGGAATCGAAGAGCACGCGCTGTCGAGTGCGCGCGTCGGAGATCTTGCCGCTTCGTTGGGAGTCAGCGACCGCCATCTGCGGCGGGTCACGGAAGCGGAACTCGGCGTCTCGCCGATCGAATTGGCCCAGACCCAGCGGCTGCTGCTGGCCAAGCGCCTGCTGGCCGATACCCGCCTGAGCCAGGCTGAAATCGCCTTCGCCAGCGGGTTCGGCAGCGTGCGCAGATTCAATGCCCTGTTCAAGTCCCGTTACGGTTTGAGTCCCCGGTCGCTTCGCGGCAACGCGGGCGCCGCGCCGGGATTGCACTGCCAGCTGGAATTTCGGCCGCCCTTCGCCTGGCCGAACTTGCTCGCCTATCTGCGCCTGCGGGCCATTCCCGGCGTGGAAATGGTGGACGCCACGCATTATCGGCGCACGGTCGCCATCGGGGACGCCCAAGGTTGGATCGCCGTGACATTGGGCCGCGCGAACGCGCTCGACGTGGAGATCTCTCCTTCTCTGGCGCCGGTGGTGAGCGCGGTCATCGCCCGCGTCAAGCGTCTGTTCGATCTTGGCGCCGTGCCCGATGCCGTGACGGCGCTGCTCGTACAAGATCCGGCTCTGTCGACCGTGGTGCGGCGGATACCCGGATTGCGCGTGGCTGGCTCCTTCGATGGTTTCGAGCTCGCGGTGCGCGCCATCCTCGGGCAACAGGTGTCGGTGAAAGGTGCGACGACCCTGGCGGGCCGCTGGGCCGCGGCATTCGGCGAACCGATTGCCACTCCTTATCCGCAGCTCAATCGCCTGACGCCGACCGTGCAGCGAATGGCCTCGGCCGCGCCGGAGGAGATCGGTGCGCTCGGCATCGTCGGTGCCCGTGCGCGAAGCATATCGCTGCTCGCACCGGCGATTCTCGAGAAAAGAATCGTATTGACCTTCGCGCCGAACGTCGAAGATCAGATCGAAGCGCTGATGAGCCTGCCGGGCATCGGCCATTGGACCGCGCAATACATCGCGATGCGGGCGTTGCACTGGCCCGATGCCTTTCCCAGCGGCGACCTCATGCTGCTGCGGGCCGCGAATGCGACACAGAAGCAGCTGGAACTGCGTTCACAGGCCTGGCGGCCGTGGCGTTCGTACGCAACTCATTATTTATGGCAGTCATTAGGAGTGAATCCATGAACAGTTTTTGTCATGTCGATAGTCCCATCGGGCGCTTGCTGCTCACGTCGGACGGAACCGCGCTGACCGGTCTTTATATGGAGCCGAGCCGCAAGGCGCAATCCACCGACGGTTGGGTCCAGGATGCCGCGGTGAAACCCTTGGCCGAGGCGGTGCGCCAGTTGGGCGAATATTTTGCCGGCAGCCGCCGCGAATTCGATCTGCCGCTGCGCCTGAATGGAACCCTGTTTCAGACGCGGGTGTGGCGGGAGCTTACGGAAATTCCCTACGGAACGACATGGAGTTACGGGGAGCTCGCCAAGCGCATCGACAAACCCAGTGCTTCCCGCGCCGTGGGGCTGGCCAACGGCCGCAATCCGATTTCCATTCTGGTGCCCTGCCATCGCGTGATCGGTGCCGATGGGTCGCTGACCGGCTACGGCGGCGGGCTGGACCGCAAGCGTTGGCTGCTGGCGCACGAAGGATTGCATTGAGCCCCAGCAGCTGCGCTTCGTAGCGCGGGCCTTCGAGCTGCGCGGTCCTTCGGGCGGCGCTCACCTTTGAGCCGCTCGCGCTTCACAGCAGCGGCAGCGTGACGATGAACAGCGCACCGCCGCCGTCGGGCCGATTGGCGGCAACCGCGGTGCCGCCGTGAAACTCCGCGACCAGGCGCACGATGTACAAACCCAGCCCGAAGTGCGGTTTATCGTCGCGGCCCTGCCTCTGCTCGAACAGCGACTCGAACAGGCGACCCAGCAGCGCCTGCGGGATGGGCGGACCGTCGTTCTGCACCTCTATGCGGTAATTGCCCTGCACCAGCTCCAGGCGCACGGTGATGGTCCCGCCCGGAGGGCAGAAATCGACGGCGTTTTCGATCAGCTTGTCGAGCAGCTGCACGATGAGATCGGGCGCGCCGCGGATGAAACAGGCGTCGGCGGGGGTCGTGAGGGCGATATGCGCCTGCGGAAAGCCGTCTCGATAGGCGGACACGGCGGATGACAGCAGCTCGCGCAGATCGAATTGCAGCCGGTCAGCCTGCTTGATGCTCTCCTCGACGCGGGCGGCGGCACCGAGAGCGCTCAATATGGATTGCAGACGCAAGGTACCTTCGCGCGCCCGCGTGACGTAGCCACGCTGGTCGTCGCGCACTCCCTCGGACTCGAGATTGTCCAGCGAGGAACGCACGATGGTGAGCGGGGTGCGAAGCTCGTGCGACAATTTTCCGCCCAGAGTCCGCAGGTATTGCGTGTGCTCGTTGAGGCGCGCCAGGAGGCGCTCGAAGCCGCGCGACAGGGCGCCGATCTCATCGGCGCTCGAGGACTCGGGCATGTCGAGGCGGATTTTCCCGTCGCTACCCACGGCGGAATCGGCGGCCGCGCGCAGCCGGCCGATGCGCAGGCTGATCCAAGTGGCCATGCCGAACATGATGATGACCGCCGCCGCCGTGGCCATCAGTGTCAGATCGAAAAGCCGCGTCACGGCCCGATCGCGCAAGGCCAGCAATTGATCGCCCGCTTGCTCGAGAAACACCGCTCCCCGCGTCCGGCCGTCGGCCACCACGGGTGCCGCGGCGGTCAGCAGCAGCTCCTGGCTGTCTGCGCTTCGCACCCATTGTGCATGCGGATGGCCCTCGAGCGCGGCGGACACGCTGTCGCCGGCCACCCGGTCCGGCGGTGCCGCATACAGCGGAGAATTCGAGGTGTCGACGGTCATCAGCCGCCGGTACCAGGAGTGCGCGCTGTTCTCGGCATCGCCCGGCGTATCCGCGTTCAAGCGGCCCGCGGTGCCGAGCTTCAGCGAATTGGCGTCGACGACGGTGGCACGCGTGCCGTCGCGGACGAAGGTGCCCAGCAGCTCGCTGAGACCGGTCATGGTGAAGAACAGGCGGCCGCCCTCCGGGACATCGGCGACATTCACCCCCGCGTTGGCGGCGCCGCGGCCATCGCGGGCCTCGACCCATAGACGCTCGCCGACCATGCTCAATGGAATACGCGCCTCCAGGCGGTAGCCCAGGGAGGTTTGCAGCCAGAACGCCTGGATCCGCGGCTCCTCGACGATGCGATCCTCGCCTTGTTCGCCCGGGAAAATGCTTTGCGCCGCGATGAGGCCGGGAGCGCCGGTGGCGAAGAAATAGGACGCCTGTGAACCGTCGGAGTGGCGCAAGGTCACGTCGACGCGGTCGAACCGGTCCCGCCCCGGCGTGACGTTGCCCGGTTCAGGATCGAAATGAGCATCATCCACCTCGACGTAGAGATAAAGATAGCGCTCCGTGGAGCCGGCCTGCGCGCGGGCGGCATAACGGGTGCTCGTCGGCAGAGGCAGCGGCCGGGCCGCGACGCCCCAATCATCGCGGTAGCCGTCGAGCAACGGCTGGCTTCGCAGCGGGTAAACGTACAGATCTCCGCGGTTGGCATCGAAGCTCCGGCCTGCATCCGATTCGCGAAACACGCGCTGCGGCTGCGCCGACAGCGCATTGGCGATGGTGCCTGCGCTCGCCAGCAGCGATTTCTCCTGCGAATCTCGAAGTGCCGTCTCGAGCTCGCGCGCGTATTGGCAGCCGGCCCACGGCAGGACGAGCGTGGTGAGCGCGACGATCAGCAGTTGAAGGCGGATGCTCACTCGACCCAGCGATAGCCCATTCCATACACCGTCTGGATCGCATCGAATGCCGGATCGATCTCGAGGAATTTCCGCCGTATCCGCTTGATGTGGGAGGTGACCGTGTTGTCGTCCAGCACCACGTTCGCGGCGTCCATCAGCTGCTGCCGGTTCTTGACGTGCCCGGGATTTCGGGCCAAGGCGTGGACGATCCAGAATTCCGTCAGGGACAGGGTGACCGGCGCGCCGTTCCAAGTGGTTTGCATTTTTTCCCCGTCGATGGACAGCGCTCCGCGCCGGACGATCTCGGCCGCATTGTCGGGACGCTTCAGCGCATCGATGCGCCGGAACAGCGCCGCTACCCGCGCCCCCAGATGCGGCAGGCTCACATCCTTGGTCAGAAAATCATCCGCACCCAGACGCAGGCCCGACACGGCGTCGAGCTCGCTGTCGCGGGCCGTTAGGAAAATGATGGGCAACTCGGCCGAGAGCGCGCGCAGGTCGCGGCACAGATCGAATCCGCCTTCGGCCTCGTCCTCCAGGGATATGTCGATGATCGCAAGATCCGGCATGTGGCTCTGGAAGGCCTGCATCGCGCTCCTGCGGTTGCCGTAGGTTTTTATCGAGTAGCCGTGCCGCGCGAGGGCCGCCGCGTAATTCTCGCGTAAAGCCGGCTCGTCCTCGACTATCGCGATGAGCTTTTTCATCGCTGAATCATAGCCGATGGCGGGCACTTGTTCGCGAAATCGCGTGCCACATATCGCCACAATTGAACGCAGGTCCGCCTCATTTGAGACCCGGGATATCGCGATTCGCGGCCGACACTGAACCCTCGTCAAAACGAGGAGCAGACCATGACCGGAACACGGCCTTTCGACAATACCGGCTCGATGCAGAGCGCCGCGGCTTGGTGGTCGCAGCACCGCGAAGCCTCGCTCAATTGGCTGGCGCTCGGATTGCTGCTCGCCGCGTGGAATGCATCGGACAGCGCGCCGCAAGCGCGGCGCCCGGAGGCATTGCGCGGCTACTCCGCGGTCTCGGTGAGAGCGGCGCACCGGACCGCGGCGATCAAATCTTAGCGGCCGACGGGCGCCGGCGCTTCGATGCGAGCCCGCGCTCGTTTGCATTTTTCGAATCAAAGTCACAAAAACGTCAACGTACTGTAAAGCTGGGTATCTCTAATGGCGTGCCGTCATGCCCGTCACCAAGAACAACAAGCAGATACTCATCGTCGATCGCGACGTCGCCGCTGTCGAGGCCCTCCGTCAAAAACTCGGCGAAGTCGGTTTCGTGGTGCGCGCCATGACCGACGGATCGGCGGCGATCGCGGCCGTCACGGAACGCCCGCCGCATCTCGTCATCATCGATTGGAACATGCCCGGCCTCGCCGCGCTGGAAGTGATACAGGGCGTGCGCAGCGCACGGGTGCCGCAGGTGATAAGACTGATCATCCTGTCGGAACTGTGCGGTGAACAGGATGTGGTGACCGGACTGAATCTCGGCGCCGACGACTACATCGCAAAGCCCTTCTCATTGCGCGAAGTGGTCGCGCGGGTATGTTCGGTGCTGCGCGCCCATCAATACGACCGCCAGCGCCCCGCGCTCAGCTGCGATGATCTCGTGCTCGATGATTCGACCAACCGCGTCACCGCTCAGGGAAAGTTGCTCAACCTGCGCGGCGTGGAATACCGCCTCCTCGAATTCCTCATGTCTCACCCCGGCAGAACCTTCAATCGCACGCAGCTCCTGGCCCAGGTCTGGGGCGACGACAGCGAAGTCGACGAGCGCACGGTCGACGTCAACGTGCAAAGGCTGCGCAAGATACTCCAGGAACCGGGCTATGAGGCTTACATCCAAACGGTGCGCGGCTTCGGCTATCGCTTCTCGTCGCCGCCGGCTGTCAGGCTGGAATGAGCCCGGCATGCCGTTTCTATTGTTCCACGCGATGTTCCACGGCTAAGTGCCTTTATTGTAAACAAATCTTCTTGCTCGAGTAACGCCTCCGTAACAACGATTCGCGATCTTGTTCACCAGACGCAAAGCCTGGAGGACTGCATATGCTCGAACGAAGTGCTCATCCGCCGCTACGTTTGCGGACGGTGTTTATCTCGGACATCCACTTGGGCTTCAAGGGCTGCAGCGCCGATTTGCTGCTGGATTTCCTGCATCACGTCGAGATGGACACCCTGTTCCTCGTCGGAGACATCATCGACGTGTGGAGCATGCAGAAGAACATGTACTGGCCGCAGTCGCACAATAATGTCCTGCGCACCATTCTGGGCAAGGCCAAGCGCGGCACCAAGGTCATCTTCGTCCCGGGCAATCACGACGAGGTGTTCCGCGAATTCGACGGTGCCGTGTTCGGCAACCTGGAAATACACCGCGAATACGTTCATGACGGGGCGGACGGCCGCCGCATGCTGGTATTGCACGGCGATGAGTTCGACAGCGTGGTGAAGTGCAGCCCCTGGCTTGCCAAGCTGGGCAGCAACATCTACGACGTGCTGCTGGCGGCGAACCCGTACATCAATTGGTGGCGGCGCAAATTCGATCTGCCGCATTGGTCGTTGTCGTCCTACCTCAAGAACAAGGCCAAGACGGCGGTGCAGTACATCGGCAGCTTCGAAGACGCGGTCGCACAGGCGGCCCGCAAGCGCGGGGTCGACACCGTCGTCTGCGGACACATTCACCGCGCCGAAATGCGCGACATCAACGGAATCCTGTACTGCAACGACGGCGACTGGGTCGAGAGCTGCACTTCGCTGGTCGAGGACATGAACGGGCACCTGCGCCTGATCGATTGGCCGAAATTGCGTGAACAGATTCCCATGCTGCCGGCCGCGCTTCCCGTCGGCCAGGCCGCTTGAGGGAGGACGCAGAGATGAATGATATTTGCGAAATGTGGAGCCTGCCCTGGCATGCGTTGCAGCGGAGCCTGGCCTTGGGATTGGGCCTGGAAACCGGCTCGGTTTCGGCCATCGCGCCGAGAACGGCCCGAGTGCGCGGCGCCGCTTCATCCACGAATTCCTGGCTGGGCCGCGCACAGCTGCGTTCGGTGCCGCCGGCTGCTTGGAGGCCGCAAGCAGCATCGAGGCCGCCGGCGAGGCCGTCACTCTGAATCGAGGGCGGCCTTAAACGAACTGCCGCATTTCTGTCCGCCAATCGTCACATTGGCCAGGCAGGATCGAGACATCACCCAAGGTCTCGGAGCGTATCCATGAGCAGCCTCGACTTCGATCTCGATAGCCGGATGAACGACCTGGAATTGGAATGGCGCCAGGCTTATGAGTCCAGCATCGTCGCGCGTGCGGACTATCAATCGCTGGCGGCGAGCTCCAAGGCGAATGCCGACCTCCTCGACATGGCTCGCGAACGCTTGGACAAGACCGAGGCCTTGAAGGCCCGCATCATGGCGAAAATAGAGCGCCTCGAAGACGCCATTCTCGGGCAGGACTGACAACTCGGAGGTGACAGCATGGCCAATCGCTACACGGATGGTGACGCGGCGGCGAATTTACTCGAACGCCGCTGGTTTGCAGCCTTCAAAGCGGCCTCCGGCGTCCGCGCCGAATGCGAGGCATTGCTCGAATCGCTGGCGCAAACTCAGGCGACCTGGGCCCGCGCCCGCGCGCGATTGGGCGAGCTGGAGGCGCTGCGCGATGCGCTCGGAGAAGAGCTCGAAGCCCTCGATGAACGCGATCGGCCGGTGTGTACGGCGCCGCGCGCGCCGGTGATGTCGGCGGCGTAGCTTTCGGGCGGGGCGATAGCAAGGCGGCCGGAATGGAAGGCATTGATGCGAGGGCCGAGGAACTCTACCGGCAGGCAACCCGCCTTTTTCGAGGCGGCGAACTCCAGGAAGCCTGGGCACGCTGCGAGCAGTCCCTGCAATGCAAACCGCAGGAATTCCTTCCGCTGCATCTGCTCGGCATCATCGCCCTGGAATCCGACAAGCCGCAGCAGGCGGTCGATCTGATCGCACGGGCGATCGCGGCCGATCCATTCAGCGCTTCGGCTCGCAACAACCAGGGCAATGCGCTTCTGCAGCTGGGCCAATGTGAAGCGGCGGTCGCCAGCTACGGTGCAGCCATTGCCCTCGAACCGGAACTCGCCGACGCTCATTACAACCTCGGCAATGCGTTCTTCGATCTCGCTCAACACGACGCCGCGCGGCAAAGCTACACCAGAGCCATAGAGCTCGAGCCGAACTACTGGCGCGCCTACAATAACCGCGGGCTCGCGCTCTGGTGCGCCGGACAATACGCGGCGGCGCTTGCCGACTATGACAGGGCGATTGCCATCGAACCCAAGAATCCGGAGGCCTACAATCACCGCGCGGACGCATTGCGCGATTCCGGCGAGTTGCCGGCCGCCATTTCCAGCTACGACACCGCAATCGAGCTCAATCCTGATTATGCCGAGGCCTTCAACGGCCGGGCCGGCGTTCTGGCGGCTCTCAACCAGTACGACGGCGCACTCCAGAGCTACGACGCGGCGATAACGGCGCGGCCGGCCTTTGCGCAGGCCTACATGAACCGCGGCAACGTGCTTCACGAATTGGGTCGATCGGCGGAAGCGTTGGCAAGTTACGATCGAGCCCTCGCTCTCGATCCGCAATTTGCGGAAGGCTATTACAAGCGCGGCGACGTCGAGCGCAGCTTGAATCAATTCGAGGCCGCGCTCGCGGACTATGATCTCGCCCTGGCGATCAAACCGAACCTCAAGTTTTTGCGCGGAACGCGCCTGCACGCGAAAATGCAGCTCTGCGATTGGCGGGGTGTCGACTCCGATGTGGCAGCGCTCGCTGCGGCGATCGAGCGCGGAGAGCCGGTTTGTCCGCCCTTCGCCCTCTTGGCGCTGTCGGAGTCCGCCCCGCTGCAAAGGAGGGCCGCGGAGATCTATGTCCGGGAGGAGAGTCCGCCCGCGCTCAGACCGTCCTTTCCCGCGAATTACGGCAGGCACGAGCGGATTCGCGTCGGCTATTTTTCGTCGGACTTCCGCAATCATCCCGTGTCCTACCTGACGGCCGGCCTCATCGAAGCCCATGATCGCTCGGCATTCGACGTCTGCGCCTTTTCGACCGGTCCGGACACCGGAGACGCGATGCGCCGGCGGCTGGAAAAAGCCTTCGATCGCTTCATCGACGTAAAGGGACGGTCCGATGCGGACATCGTGGGACTGGCAAGGACCATGGAACTGGATGTCGCCGTGGACCTGGGCGGATTCACGAACGGCGCCAGGCCGTTCATATTCGCCCGTCGCCCGGCTCCGGTCCAAGTGGGCTACATCGGATATCTCGGAACGACCGCGGCGCCGTACATGGATTATCTGATCGCCGACGAGGCACTCATCCCGGATGCGGGGCGCCGCCACTATTCCGAGAAAATACTTTACCTCCCGAGCTATCAGTCGAACGACCCGCGGCGCCGCATCGCGGACAAGATTTTCACCCGCGAAGAATTGGGATTGCCGCCTTCAGCCTTCGTCTATTGCTGTTTCAATGCCTCCTATAAGATTTCGCCCGCGATTTTCGCCGGCTGGATGCGGATATTGGACCAAGTGCCGCAGAGCGTCCTGTTGCTGCATGCGGATGCGGCGGCCATCGAGAGGAATCTTCTGGCGGAAGCCGCGCGGGCGGGAATGGATCCGAGGCGGCTGGTCTTCGTGAAATCGCTGCCCCGGCCCGAGTACTTGGCCCGATATCGAGCCGCGGACTTGTTCTTGGACACGCTCCCTTACAACGCCGGCACTACGGCAAGCGACGCTTTGTGGGCCGGCCTGCCGGTGCTGACACGCGCCGGTGAAACCTTCGCCGGGCGCATGGCCGCGAGTCTCCTGACGGCGGCGGGCGTTCCGGAATTGATCGCGCCGACGGAGGAGCGCTACGAAGCGCTCGCCGTCGAATTGGCCCGGGATCGCGGCCGCCTGAACCGGATCAGCCGGCGGCTCGCCGATCAGAGGGCCACCGCGCCACTCTTCGACATCGTCCGGTTCACCCGGCATCTCGAGGCTGCCTATTGCCGCATCCATGAGCGGCATCGCGCCGGCTTGCCGCCCGTCGACCTCGACTGCCCGGCATCGCACGCCGGCATCGCCGCGCGAGCGTCATAAAATATACGCAGAGATTGGATAGGGTGGGCCTCGACTTTCCAGCCGGCTCCGAACGTGACAGAACTTCGATCGCTTCCCTTGATCCTGACCATGGCGGCCAGCTTCAGCATCAGCTTCGCCATCATGTGGCGGCAGCACAAAGCGGATGAAATGCCGCTGCCCGTGCCGGTTGCCGGCCGCGTCTCTGCGCCGGCGCCGCTTTCGGCGGCGCTGCCCGCGGCGCTTCCCATGCCCGCGGAGCCTGGTTCGGCCGTTTCGCCGCGATCCCGTCTTGCCGGCCCGTCGGTGCCGAGGCAGGTGAGACCCGCGCCGGAAGCAGCCCCTCAATCCAATTCCGACGCTCCCGCGCTGCCCGTCATGCTCAATATCGTCAAGACTACCGCATACGTCGACGACGGCACCGGGACGGGCGCCAAAGCGAACAAGGAAGTGTACGAAGCCATCATCTCCAATGACTCGCAACAGCAGCTGGACATCAGCGTGACCGAGATGAATCTTCCGACCATGGAGTCCTCGGAAGCGCAGATTTCGCTCGCGAAGGGCAACCAGCTGCACTTCGGCGTCGGCCGCGGACTGAAGCTGTTGTCCGGAGACCAAATCACGCTCCGCAGTCCAAATTATCGCGAGCTGACCCAGCCGATTCCCTAGGGCTGAAATACAGTTGTAGTTTCTTTCACCTACGATTCGCTCTGGCGAACGATCGGGTGAAGCAGAATGAGCGATTGGACGGAAGGATATGTCTCGGGCCTCGAGTACCTGTACGGTTACCAGCCCGAACTCAATCCGTCGCGCCTGCCGCTGGCCTTCCTCAATGTCGGCTTGGCGCCGCCGGTCGTTGAAACCGCCTGCGAGCTCGGCTTTGGACAGGGCGTATCGACTAATTTGCATGCCGCAGCCTCGACGACGCGCTGGTTCGGCACGGATTTCAATTCCGCGCAGACGAGCTTCGCGCGCGAACTGGCGGCGGCGTCCGGCGCGGCAGCGGTGTTTTCCGATCAATCCTTTGCCGAATTTTGCAGCCGCACAGATCTGCCGGACTTCGACTTCATCGCCATGCACGGCGTCTGGAGCTGGATCTCCGACGAAAATCGCCTCGTCATCGTGGATTTCATCCGCCGCAAGCTCAAGGCCGGCGGAGTGGTCTATGTCAGCTATAACACCCAGCCGGGTCAGGCCGGGTTCTTGCCCATGCAGGATCTGCTCAGCAGGCATGTTGAGTCGGCGGGAGGGCCGGGTCAGGATCTCCTGAGCCGGATAGAGGGCGCCTTGGACTTCGCCGAAAAGCTGCTCTCGGTCAGTCCCTTGTACGCAGGGGGAAACCCGCGGGTCGCGGATCGATTGAAGAGGATCCGCGGTGAGAACCGCAGCTATGTTGCCCACGAGTATTTCAATCGCAACTGGTTCCCGACGGCATTTTCCCGCATGACCGAATGGCTGTCGCCGGCGAAATTGGAGTACGCCTGTTCGGCGAACCATTACTCCACCGTCGATGCCTGGAACTTGAGTGCCGAACAGCAGGCGCTTCTGAACGAGATCTCGGATCCTGGCTTTCGGGAGACCGCGCGGGACTTGATGGTCAATCAGACCTTTCGCAAGGACTATTGGGTCAAGGGCGCGCGGCGGTTGACGCTGTCGAAGAAGGCGGAATCCCTGCGCAATCAGCCGGTAATTTTGATGCTGCCCAGGGGCGATGTGTCCCGCAAGGTCGGCGGCGCCCTCGGTGAGCGCGTGCTTCTGGACGCGATTTGCGAGCCGGTACTGGACGCTCTGGCCGATCACCGTCCAAAAACTCTGGGCCAGATCGAATCTGTACTGAGGGAGCGGGGAGTTCCCCTGTCGCAGGTGGTGGATGTGGTGCTGACCTTGATCAAGAGCGGCGGCATTTCCGCCGTGCAAGACGACGCGGTGGTTCGGGCGGCGAAGAAACAGACCGACAAACTCAACGCCTTCCTCTGCGACAAGGCCCGCCATGACGGCGAGATCGGTTACCTGGCAAGCCCTTCGATCTTGACGGGGCTTGAAGTCGGCCGAGTGGCGCAGCTTTTTTTATACGCGATGCGTCACGGGAAGACGCAGCCGGCGGAGTTGGCGGCTTATGTGCTGCAGGTTTTTCAAGGCCAGGGCATCGCGATCGTGCGGGATGGCAAGCCCTTGGAATCGACGCCGGAAAAACTCGAGGCACTCGCTTCTCAGGCCAAAATCTTCATCGACGGACAGCTGCCGATTTTGAGTGCGCTGCAGGTGATTTGAGCGAACGCTCCGCTTCGAGGCGGCCGTCCCTCGAAGATCAGACCGAGGGTGGTTCCAGCAACACCCGGGCCAATGCCGCGACGGCGCCGGCGTCCTCGTAAAGGCGATGTTCGGCCAGCCGCAGCTTGTCGCGCGCTTGTGCCCGCGCGCCGCCGTCGACGGCCAGCCGCACCGCGATGTCCGCATACTGCGCAAGGTTCGACGCCACGAGTTCAGGCAGGCCGAGTTGCCGCAGAATGCCGCTGCCCAAACGGCCGCGCATGAACCGTCCCTCGTAGGCCACGCCCGGCAGGCCGCTTTGCACCGCCTGCATCAGGGTGTTGAACCCGGAGAAGCCGATGGTATCCAGATACACGTCGGCCTTTCGCATGAGGCCGAGGAATCGCTGCCGCGGCAGCCAAGGAAGCCATACCAGGTGATCCGCGGCCCGGAGTCCCGCGCGTTCGAACGCCGCGGAAATTCTCCTGTCGAGGCAACGGCTGAGTTCGAGCTTGTCATGTTGGAAAAATACGAACTTGCAGGGTCCCGTGCGGTGCGCGATATCGACCAATACGCTGTCATGTTGCGGGCGATATTTGAACGGAGTTCCGGGACAGACGAAAACAGGCACCCCGGACGCGATTCCCAACGCGGCGAAATCCACTTCGCCCGCGTCCGCGGCATGAGGCTGATAATAGACGCCGAGATTGGGCAGGCGGATCAGCTTCTCGACATAGTGGTCCTGCGCTTCCGGCGGCTCGAAGGCTTCCGCGGACAGGAAATAATCGATGGTGGACAGCCCCGTGGTGTCGGGATGTCCCCACGCGGCGAATTGCCGCGGGGCGAGACGCAGGTTGGCGATCGCGAGCGTGGTCTGATCCATTCCGATTTCCGGGAAAATGACCGCATCCAGGCCGCGCCGCTCGATGAGCCGAGCCCAGTCCGCGGCACTGCGCCCGCCGCTTTCGATGTGATCAACCAGGAGCGCCGCGGCCTCGGTGCTCGCATCGCGCCTCGTGCCGAGGCTGAAGAGCGAAATCTCGAACTCGTTGCGGCCGAGCTGTCCCAGCCATCCTTGCACCAAAGCGCTGAACACCGAATGATCGAATACATGGGCTGAAACGACGCCCAGCCGGAATCTCCTCGGCGCGGTGCCGGCCGAGGCGCGGGCCGCTGAGCCGCGGGCGGCTGAGGCCTGGTCGGCAGAGCCGCCGCTTTCCGCACCGCGAGTGCCGTGGACGATGCCCGCCAGCCGGCGCGCGCTCTCCTGCCGATAGCGATGCAGCAGGGTTTTGTTCGGCTGTTCCTGGTAGCTGAGATGGAAGAATTGCTGCTTCGCCACTCCCCACCGGTCAGTTTCGCCGAGCTCGCGTTCGCCGAGCCAGGACTCGAATGACGAGAGTTCCGCGTCAAAGTCGCTTCGAGCCTGAGTCTCGGAAATTTCGGATTCAGGCACCCACGGAATCAATGCCGAGATCAAGACTGTGCGGGCGGCAATACAGCCGGGATGCAGAGACAACGCGCGGCGGTACGATTGCACCGCGGACGCGAACTCGCCCAGATTCTGCTGAATCACGGCTTTCGTGCACCAGCCTTCGACATAGGCCGGATCCAACTGCAATGCGCGATCGATGGCGCCGAGCGCGTCCGCCGGCCGGTTGAGCTTGCACAGCGCCGCCGCCCGGAGATTGAGCGCCTCCGTGAAATCCACGCGCAGACTCAAGGCGCCGTCAGCCGACGATAAGGCCTCGGCCGATCGATCGGCGCGCAGCAGCGTAGAAGCTTTGTGGGCCAGCATCGTGGCGTCGCCGGGTCGCAGGGCCAGGGCTGCGCTGAAGCAGTCGAGCGCGGCGTCGTCGCGTCCCAGTCTTGCAAGCACTGCACCGCGTGCGCCCAATGCATCGGCGAATTGCGGCGCGGAACGCGGAATCTGCTCGTAAACGGCAAGTGCCTGTTCCAGCCGGCCCACTCTCTCGAGCCCTATCGCCAGGTTGAAACGCGCGACGATCGATGACGCGTCGAGTGCGATCGAGCGTTCGAATGCCGCCAACGCTCCTTGGAAGTCGCCCGCGGCGGTCAACGCGAGACCCAGATTGTTGTAGCCGATGGCATAGTGCGGATCGAGCTTCAGTGCGGCTCCAAATTGCACAGAGGCTTCGTGAATCGATCCGGTTTGCAGCAGCGCTTGGCCGAGATTGTTGTGCGCCCTCACGCTGCCGGGCTCGAGCTCGATTGCCCGCCGCAGGATTTCGATGGCTTCCGCCGCCCTTCCCTGCGACAAAAGCGCGCCGCCCAGGCGGCGATGGTTCGCTGCATCCGGCATGAGTCCGCGTCGGTAGAGGTTGAGCGCGTCCGCCAATGATTCCATCGGCGAGATGGTAGCCCAACTCGTCGAAGCACGGCGGCGGCACCGGCATGGCGAAGGCTTCGCGCATATCGATTCGATGACGTTCGTCATACGTTTGCCGCTCATTCAGCAACGGCGGCCGCATATCGACACCGAGTCGTGGAACTGAACCCCGCAAAGTGTGAAAACCTTCACATTTCCATCATTTCACTGCCATAGGCCCCTCTCAGAATCGCTCGCAGTCGATCAAGGACCGCGACCGCCAACCGCCTAAGCAAACCCGCAGGGGACTTCGTTGGGGGCTCAAACGATTGCGATCCGAATATTTTGTTCTTTACATCTTGGGAGCCTCAATGAATACGATTGCTAAACTCAGTGTCGCCGGCGTGCTCAGCCTCGGCTACGTTTCGGCCCACGCGGCTTTCGTGTCGCCGACCAGCACGTCGCCCGGCGACGTACTCTTGTTTGCGGAAGTCCTGAATTCCTCGGGCAGCGTCATCGGCTCCTACGCCGGCGACAGCGGCGTCGCCGTGACCAAGTCACTGGCCTCGGGCACATTGATCTCGGCTTCGAACGATGCGAACCTGCAGCAGCTGATCACCTTGGGCACGACCGGCACGAACACCATTGAGTGGGCGGTCGAAGGCGGCGGCGGCACGAATCCGAATGGCAGCGCCGGTCAGTACGGTGTCACGGGCAACGCGGCATTCCTCACGACGCTGACCTCACCGACGGGTCTGGCCGGTACCACCGGTGTGAACCTCAACAATTGGCACTCGCTCGGCGGCGTGCAGGGCTCGACGGGCACCGTGCCCACCATCAACACCACTCTGGGCACCAACAGCACGGCGACCTCCATCTTCGGCACCGCCACGGCCTCTGCCGGCGTCTGGGACACCACCAACCTGAACAGCAACGTTCAAAACTGGTACCAGAACGGCGCCAACACGGCTCAAACCGGTCTCACGGGCGCGACGGCATCCACGCTGTACTACGTCACCGGCGGCGGGACCAATGGTTCGCAGAATCTGGTGTCGTCCATCGGTTCGGTCAGCCTGACGGCCGACGGCCTCACCTTCACCACCGGACAAGCGGCCGTGCCGCTGCCGGCCGCGTTCTGGCTGTTGGGCGGTGGCCTGCTCGGCCTGGTCGGCGTGGGTCGGCGCAAGTCCGTCGCGGCCTGAAGCCGCGCAACGCTTGGCCTCATCCCGACACAAGTAATTTTCTCTACTGGAGTTAAGTCAATGAATCGAAATATACAAATTGCGGCGGCGGTTGCCGCGATTCTCGGAACTGGTACGGCGATGGCCGCCCCGCCCACCCTGGCGCAAGCCGCCGCCGGCACGGCATTGTATGTCGCGGGTTCTTCCGCGGCCAGCAAGGCTGTTCTCGGCGCGCTGCAAACCAATATGTGCGATGGCCTGGCGAATGCCTTGAACATCGTCGGTTCGCCGAATGCCAACTTCGGCGCGGTTTCCTGCGCCCCGGCGGCCGGCAAGTTCACC
>Ga0182013_10002200_pt1 | contig 25787 bp, 20 predicted proteins | sample 612S2MmetaG_FD_120487 | JGI IMG/M metagenome (GOLD analysis project Ga0182013, IMG submission 120487) | Permafrost microbial communities from Stordalen Mire, Sweden - 612S2M metaG | ecosystem: Environmental > Terrestrial > Soil > Wetlands > Permafrost | place: Sweden: Stordalen | collected...
GCCCCAGCGTCACCGAGAGCAGCGCCAACGCCCCCGCAACCCACAGCCATGCCGGCGAAGCGCCCGTTTTTCGCGTCGCTGTCTCTTCCTGGGCCCGCGATCCCTCCTGCGGCGGAAGCGATTGATTATCAAATGTCTTGACCGGAGCAATGAACCGGTAACCGCGCTTGGCCAGGGTTTCCACAAAACGGGGGTTTTCGGCATGGTCGCCCAGTGCCTCGCGCAGCTTGTTCACCGCAATTCCCAGGCTGTGATCGAAGTCGACGGTTGTGTCCGTGCCCCAGAGCAGTTGCTGCAGCTCCTCGCGGGTGACAATCTCCCCTGGCCGACTCAGCAGCGCTGCAAGCAGCTTGAAGGGCTGGCTCTGTAGCCGCACCCGAACACCCGAGCGGCGCAGTTCTCCTGTTTTCAGGTCGGCTTCAAAAACACCGAACTGCACCCGCATGGCGGCGTCGCTCTGTTGACCCATTGCCATTCCACCCGAAGGATACACCCAATTGAACCCGATGTACACGCGTCCTCAAATCCTCGATTTGCCGGTTGATCCACTCCAAAACCAGGGAACCAGCAGGAGATATTGTCCCGCAAGTTGTTGAACAAATGAAACCTATCTGGAGACTTTCAAATGAAGGCGAAATGGCCCAGCGTAGGTTGACTGTTGCGGACCTTGAGGCGTTTCCTGATGCGTGGATACGAGAAGAGGCTCAAAACCCGCCTCTTCCCGGACCGGAGAAATCAACGCTTCACCACGCTTCTTTGGAGGACTCTGTGATATTCAATCGAACCACAATGCTACCCAACAGGCAGCGCCCCGTTCGCACCCTGCTTCTGGTTATTGCGATCCTGGCGATCTGCCTCGTCGCGCCTGGCTTATTTGCGCAAACGGATACGGGAAGTATCGCTGGTACGGCAAGCGATTCCACCGGCGCCGTCATTCAGGGCGCAAATGTCACCGCTGCCAATGCGGCCAATGGTCTCAAACTCACCGCCGTCACTAACAATTCCGGCGAATTCAAGATTCTGGCTGTGCCTCGCGGCGACTACAAGGTGACCATTGCGGCCATGGGATTCAAGTCGCAATCGGCATCGGTGACAGTGACCGTTACCGCAACTCAGACTGTGGTTTTCCAGCTGAGCCCCGCGGGTTCAGCGACCACCGTGGAGGTCACAGCGGCCGCGCCACTCGTGGATACCTCGGACGCAACCATTGGAGCGACGATCCAGGGCGCGCAGGTTACCGACCTTCCCCTGGACGGCCGCAACTTCACCCAGCTTGCCCTGCTCACTCCCGGCGTGACCCGTGGCGCCTATGGCGATATTGCCAGCGGCGGCGGCAGCTCGAACATGGCCGAGACGGTGCGCAACAACGAGAGCGGCAATGCCGCCCTCTCTATCAATGGACTCCGCCCCCAGGCCAACAACTACATCCTCGACGGTGTGGACAACAACGACGGCCTGATTAACGGAATTCTCTTCTTCCCCAACATCGACGCCACGCAGGAGTTCAAGGTCAGCACCAGCGTTGCCCCAGCCGAGTATGGCCGCGCCGGCGGCGCCATCGTCGTCAGCTCCCTCAAGTCAGGCACCAACCAGTATCACGGTTCGGCCTTCTGGTTCTATCGCGATAAGAACTTTGATTCCAATCCCAACTACCAATTCAACGGCGCTCCGCCATCCGCGCCGGGCGGCTTCCTGCGCAACCAACCCGGCTTCTCCATCGGTGGACCGGTCCTGCCGCGTCTGAAGAATAAGCTCTTTGCCTTCGGCGATTACCAGGCGCTGCGCGAGACCGTTGCGGTACCTTCCCATTACCTGACGGTTCCCACCGCGCTGATGCGCACGGGGGACTTTTCCGAGTTGCAGGATAGCGGCATGGTGTCCCTGAGCGGATCCACATCCCAGTTTCCGCGTTGCTTTGCAGGCACCGACCCCGTCACGGGCAACCCCTATGCCGGCAATTCCACCGACGGAGCCTATGCCGGCGACATCTTCGATCCCACGACTTGCCAACCCTTTTCGGGCAATGTCATCCCCACGGGCCGTTTGAATTCGGCCGCGGTGAACTACTTGAATGCTTTCCCCGCGCCCACGCGTGTGGATCGCTACCACAACAATTACCTCGACAATCAGTCGGAAACCAACAAATACAACACCTTCGACGTTCGCCTGGACTGGAATGCCAGCTCCAAGGACATGGCGTTTGCCCGCTTCAGCTACGACAACTCGATCAATGGCAAAACCTCGGAGTTCAAAAACCTTCCCGCTGGCGGCGGCACCGGTACCAACCCGACCCACGCGCGTGGCTGGGACTTTGGCTACACACGCGTCTTCACGCCCGCCATGGTCAATGAGGCCCATCTGGCCTATAACCGCGACAACTACGGGTACTCGCCGCCCATGTACGGCCAGTATGTCTCCAAGGACCTTGGCATCGTGAATGCCAACATCAACCAGGAAACCACCGGCGGCGCGCTCATCGGCGGTTGGAAGGGCGATCTGGAATACACCGGTGACTACGGTCTCTATTCGGTTCCGCAGAACACCTATGAATTCACGGATTCACTGAGCTGGGAAAAGGGCAAGCACACCTTCAAATTCGGCGGCACACTGATGCGCCGGCAAGTCTCCTACTTCAACCCGCAAGAGGGCAAGGGCTACTTCTGGATCGACAGCGGCACCGTCGATTTCACAGGATTTGAGATCTCCGAACTGTTGGCCGGCGGCATGGATGACTATGAGATCGGCTCCCAGGCTGGGTACTTCTCCAATATCGGCACGGAAGACGGCTTTTTTGCGCAGGACGACTGGCGCTTGAACCACCGGCTCACTCTCAATCTGGGTCTGCGCTGGGATCTTCTCACCCATCCCTACGAGCAGCACAACCAGCAGTCCGCATTTAATGTCAACACCGGAACGGTCATGATCGCGAATAAGAACGGCATCTCGCGCAGCATCATCGCTCAGGACTACCACGCCTTTGGCCCTCGTCTGGGCTTTGCCTACGACCTGCTGGGGAACGGAAAGACAGTAGTCCGTGGCGGTTTTGGGCTCTTCTACTTCCTCGACTACGGCGGCATCGGCAACCAGCTTGGCGAGCAACTGCCCTTCAGCGGCCACTCCGACTACTATGCCAAGAATGGCTACTGCGTCACCTTCACCGGCCAGCTCGCCAGTGCGACGCCGAACCCCGCTGACGGCGGCTACAACTGCGCCAGCTACGCCGACCCCTCCACGGTGACCACGGCTCTGCCCGCCCGCGGCGTGACCAACTTCGATCCCGACAATCCGCCGTCTGGCCTTAGCATGATCGCCGTCAACACCCACGACGAGAACAGCCAGGTGATGGAGTGGAACCTGCAGGTGGAACGGCAGCTTGGCAGCAGAGACGTTGTCACCATCGCCTACGTGGGCACCGAGGGAGGACACCTCTCCTCCTACTACCCCTACAACAGCAACCAGTTTGAGACAGGAAAGTTGAACTTCCCCAACTTGGGCAGCATCAACTACAACAACTACGACGGCAAGTCCAACTACAACGGTTTGCAGGCGCGCGCGGAACATCGCCAGGGCCAAGACTTGGTCGCCACCTTCTCCTATGCCTGGGGACACGCGCTGGACGATTCTACCGGCGCCTTCCAGGGACAGACCGCGGCGATCTACAGCAACCCGATGTTAGACTGGGGCAACTCCAGCGAGGATCAACGTCAGATCTTCAGCTCTTCGATCCTCTACAAGCTGCCCTTCGGACGCGGCCAGCACTTTGCTGGCAATGTCTCCCGTCCGATGGACTGGCTGATTGGCGGATGGCAGTCCAACCTGATCGCTCTCGTACAGTCGGGAACTCCGGTAGATCTCTCCACGGGAACTGGAACACCGGGAAATCGCCCCGACGTGCTTGGTCCCATCTCGTACACCAAAGCCACGAGTGGTAGCACTGGCGCGTATTGGTTCAATCCCGCCTCGGTTGCTACGCTGAATACAAGTTCCAATTCGTGGACCACATCGATACCTACGACCACCGGCGTGGACTGCAATTGCACGGTATACTCCCGTCTGGGAACTCTGCACCGCAATCAGATCCATGGACCCGGATTCCGCGAAGTCAATCTCAACCTGCAGAAGAACATCCATCTGACCGACAAGTACACGATGGAACTGCACGGCGATGCCTTCAACCTTTTCAACACGCCGGAATTCACCAACCCGGATTCCACTGTGACGGACGGAACCTTCGCTCGGATTGAAGGAACGCAGCTCTATACCAACCGGCAGATTCAGTTGGCGGCTCGATTCACCTTCTGATCTTTCTTTCCTTTCTCAGCGTCCCGGCGGCCGGCAGGCCGCTGGGGCGCTGAGGATCTCATCCGGCTTATCGTTCACGCGCGCTGAACCGTGCGACCAAGCTTCTTTTGCCGATACGAAAGGTCATGCAATGACGCTGCCCAGGCGCCTGTACGGTTTCGCTGTCTTTCTGCTCGCCTGCGGGGTTTCCTCTTTCGGACAGGAACCGCCAGCCTGCCCCCTCGCTCAGGGCGGCAGCGCTCCCTGCATCGACAAGATCGATCCGCCAGGCTGGTGGGCGGGCCTGCCTGATCCCATGCTCCTGGTGCATGGCGAAAAGCTCCAGCACGTGCGATTCGCAGTGCAAGGCGAGGGTGTCAGACTGCTCCGTAGCCAGTCCTCCGCCAACGGACATTGGGCCTTTCTCTGGATTGAATCCGCTTCCGCCGCCGCGCAAACTCTGTGGATTGCAGCCGCCAACGATCAGGGCCAGGCCCGCTGGCCTTTCCTGCTCGCCCAGCGCTCGCGCGATCCCGGCGCACATCGCGGTTTCTCCTCCGCCGATGTGCTCTACCTCATCATGACCGACCGCTTCGCCGATGGCGACCCGCACAACAATCAGCCCGGCGTAGATCGCGCCGCCCCGCGCGGGTGGCATGGCGGCGACCTTCCAGGAATCGAGCAGCATCTCGATTATTTGCAGCAACTCGGCGTTACAACGCTTTGGACCACCCCAGTCGCGTCCAACGGCGCCATGCCCGATTCCTATCACGGCTACGCCGCCACCGATCTCTACGCGGTGGATTCGCATTTCGGCACGCTGCTGGACTACCGCCATCTTTCCGATGCGCTGCATGCGCGGGGCATGAAGCTGGTCATCGATCTGGTGCCCAACCATCTCGGGGTGCTGCACCCGTGGGTGCTCGATCCCCCCGCGCCTGATTGTTTTCACGGCACGCTCCAGAGTCACCGCGCGGCGCAGCATGATTTTCGTGAACTGGTGGACCCGCATGCCCCAAGACAGGCGTGGAGCGCCATCACAACTGGCTGGTTTACCGACGCCATGCCTGACCTGAACCAGGAGAACCCGTTAGTCTCGCGCTACCTCATTCAAAACGCCATCTGGTGGGTTGAGACAGCTAACCTCGACGGCATTCGCCTGGATACGTTTCCATACGTCGACCGTGCCTTCTGGCGTGATTTCCATGCCCAACTGCACGCCCTCTATCCAAATCTGACCACAGTCGGAGAAATCTTTAATCGCGATCCCCAGATCACCTCATTCTTTGCCGGTGGACGCGCGCACAACGGCATCGATACCGGGCTTTATACGCCCTTCGATTTCCCCCTCTATTTCATGCTGCGCGATGTTTTGGCCCACGACAAGCCCATGACAGATCTGGCCGCCGTCCTGAGTCAAGATGCGCTTTATCCGCATCCCGAGCGGCTGGTTTCGTTTGTCGGCAACCATGATACGGTGCGGTTTCTTACCGAAGCCAAAGGCTCGGTTCCCGCGCTCAAACTCGCCCTTGGACTCATGATCACCCTGCGTGGCACGCCGCAGATTTATTCCGGAGACGAGATTGGGATGACTGGCGGCGAAGATCCCGATAATCGCCGTGACTCTCCCGGGGGCTTCGCGGGAGACGCGCATACTGCCTTCATCAAGGCTGGCCGCACCCCTGCCGAAGAGGATGTTTTCTCATGGACCGCGAGCTTATTGGCATTGCGCGCGGCACATAGCACGCTGCAGACTGGTCTGGAACAAAACCTGTTTGCGGATGAGTCTGTTTTTGCGTTTGTGCGCTCGGCGGACGGCCTGGGATGCGCTCCAGACCACTCAACAGAAAGATTCCTGATTGTCGTGAACAAGGCTGAGAAGAGCAGGCAGATTCAGTTGCCCGTGGATGAGACAGCATTGGCCGGATGTGTGGCTTTTGTCTCTGTGCAGCCGGCGGTAGGAATCGCTGCCAAGGCCGGCGGAGGGAAGCTGCAAATCGAAGAGCCGGCCGAATCGTTGACGGTGTATGAGGTGCGGTGAGCCGTATGTCTGCCTTTTCCTCTCCGAGCTTGACCGGGCAAAAGATGCCGGCGAACATCAGCCGCGTGAAACTCCCGCGAATGAGCGGAATCTTGTTGCATTGCACCTCTCTGCCGGGCCGCTTCGGCATCGGCGATTTCGGGCCGTGTGCCTATGAATTCGCTGACTTCCTGCTCGCCGCCGGACAAAAGTTGTGGCAGGTGCTGCCGCTCAATCCAACTGGATACGGCGATTCTCCCTACCAATGCTTTTCCGCTTTTGCCGGTAACCCGCTGTTGCTGAGCCTTGAGTGCCTGCGCGATCAGGGACTTCTCCAGGAGTTGGACCTGGCTCAAGCGCCGCCCTTTCCAGCAGACCCTATCGACTTCGGGGCAACGATTCAATTCAAGAGAGCGGTATTGCTCCGGGCGGCACAGGCGTTCTTTGCCGATGCGTCGAGCGCGGATCGCGCCGCCTTCGACCATTTCTGTGAAAGTGCAAGTTCCTGGCTCGACGACTTCGCGCTCTTCATGGCCCTGAAGGAGGCGCACAACGGCGCCGCCTGGACTACATGGGACGCGGAGATTCGCCGCCGCGTCCCGCGCGCCGTCAGCGAGTGGACCCTCCGGCTTGCGCCACAGTTGAACGCCATCAAGTACTGGCAATTCGAGTTTTTCCGCCAATGGGAAGAGCTCAAGGGCTATTGCCGGCAGCGCGACATCCGCATCATGGGCGACATCCCCATCTATGTCGCGCACGACAGCGCGGATGTCTGGGCCCGCCCGGAACTCTTCTATCTCGACGATCGCGGCAATCCGACCGTGGTTTCTGGCGTGCCCCCCGACTACTTCAGCGCTACTGGGCAGCTTTGGGGCAATCCGATCTATCGCTGGGATGTGCTGGAGGCCGACGGATTCAGGTGGTGGATTGAGCGCTTCCGCGCCTCGCTCGTCCTCTTCGATCTTGTACGGCTCGATCATTTCCGCGGCTTTGAATCTTACTGGGAGGTCCCGGGCGGAGAACCGACCGCTATCCACGGCCGCTGGGTCAAGACACCGGGAGACCGACTCCTGTCGGCGTTACAGAACGAGTTTGGCGAACTCCCGATTGTGGCCGAGAACCTGGGAGTGATTACCCCGCCGGTGGAGGCACTGCGACAGAAGTTCGGCCTCCCTGGGATGAGCATCTTGCAGTTTGCGTTTGGCGCGGATCCGCAGGGACCGTCTTTTCGTCCCCACAATTACACCAGCGATCTGGTCGCCTACACCGGCGGCCACGACAACGATACCGCGTGTGGATGGTGGTCGAGTTCGGGTGCGGCCGACAGCACCCGCACGCCGGAGGATGTGCGCAAAGAGCATGAACTGGCGCGCGCCTATCTCAACTTTCACGACGATGCCGGGATTAACTGGATCATGATGCGCGCGGTAGAGGCCTCCGTCGCCGATGTTGTGATTGTTCCCTTGCAGGATGTGCTGGGACTGGGCAGCTCGGCGCGCATGAATCTTCCCGGCACGGTGAGCGGAAACTGGAAATGGCGTTATCGCCCCGGCGCATTGGGCCCCGAATTGAGCGGCAGGCTGCGGTCCCTGGCCGCACTTTACGATCGCTAGGCAAAACCCTCAAAAGGGAAACCGGAGAGCCGAATTCATGGACAAACCACCACGCACGTTCTGGCAGATCTGGAACCTGAGCTTCGGCTTTTTCGGTATCCAGTTCGGTTGGGGATTACAGATGGCTAACATGAGCGCCATCTACGAATATCTGGGCGCGCGGGCCGACCAGATTCCGATTCTGTGGCTGGCCGCGCCGCTGACGGGATTGCTGGTGCAGCCGATTGTCGGCCAGGCCAGCGACAGCACCTGGGGACCTCTGGGCCGGCGCAGGCCCTACTTCCTGGTCGGCGCCATTCTGAGTTCGATGGCGCTGATCCTCATGCCGCGATCTTCCGCTTTGTGGATGGCAGCGGGACTGCTTTGGATTCTCGATGCCAGCATCAACATCAGCATGCAGCCCTTTCGCGCGTTCGTCGCCGACCTGCTACCGGAATCCCAGTGCACACAGGGCTTTGCCATGCAGAGCCTGCTCATCGGCCTCAGTACGGTCATCGCCTCGGCGCTGCCTTACCTGCTGACCAATGTCTTTCACCTGGCCCAGGCTCGGGTCGCGGGAACAATTCCCTTCACCGTGCGCTTTTCTTTCTACATCGGCGCCGCGGCTTTTCTCATCGCCGTGCTGTGGACCGTTTTCACCACCAAAGAATATCCGCCGGAAAACATGGAGGAGTTTCGCAGACAAAAGGCCGAGCGAGCGGGCATTGCGGCTGCAAGTTACGAAATGCTGGTTTCGGTCCGCGAGATGCCGCGCACGATGCGGCAACTGGCCTGGGTCCAGATCTCCACCTGGCTGGGCTTGTTCTGCATGTGGCTCTACTTTCCTGTCGCCGTGCCGCGCAACGTCTTCGGCGCCACTGACACCAACTCTCCCCTTTATTCCTCGGGAGCCGAATGGGCGGGCGTCTGCTTTGGAATGTACTCGCTGGTGTGTTTCGTATTTTCCTTCGCTCTGCCCGCGATTGCGCTCAAGTTTGGCCGCAAGGCAACCCATGCTTTTTGCCTGGTCTGCGGCAGCCTCGGACTCCTCTCCGTGGCAGTGATTCACAGCAGGTATCCGCTGTTGCTATCCATGACCGGAGTAGGGATAGCCTGGGCTAGCATTCTCTCCATGCCTTACTCCATCCTCTCCGGATCACTGCCTTCAGGAAAGACCGGAGTTTACATGGGAATCTTCAACTCTTTCGTGGTGATTCCGGAGATCGCCGCATCGCTTGGGTTCGGCTGGGTGATGGACCATTTGCTGAACAACAATCGCATTGCCGCGGTTGTTGCGGGCGGAGTCTTCTTCCTGCTGGCGGCGTTGCTGACCCAAACGGTTGAAGACCTCGACGACCCGCATCGTCTCCGGAAATCCATTCCGGGCAACTGAGAAGAGCCGGCCGAATCGAGGACGGTGTATGCATTGCGACAAGACCCCCTTCGTGCTTTGCCTGGTTACGGTTATGCTCACTGCATGCGGCGGCGGCGGCAGCACTTCCTCTCTGCCCGCGCCGCAGGTTGCAATGCCGTCGTTCTCTGTTGGCGCAGGGACCTACACGACTTTGCAGAGCGTTGCAATCTCGGACTCCACCGCGGGCGCAACCATCCATTACACCACCGGCGGCTCCGTCCCGACGGCTTCTTCAACCCTGTATACAGCGCCGATTCTCGTGGCAACCAACACCACGATCAGGGCGCTGGCCGCGGACAGCGGTTATACGGACAGTAGCGTAGCATCGGCCACCTACATCATCCATCTGCCTGCTGCTCCGCCCATTGCGGCGGTCACCGATATCCACCAGGGGCTCATCTACCAGATCGTCACTGATCGCTTCTTTGACGGTGACACAAGTAACGACAATCCCCCGGGAAGTCCAGGCCTCTTTGACGCGAATGGATTTGCAAACTCCGCTGAGGCCGATTGGAATCTCTACTGGGGCGGCGATCTGGCGGGCATCCAGCAGAAGCTCGGTTATCTGAAGTCAATGGGCACGGCCGGCATCTGGATCTCTCCGCCGGTCGATAACATCCGCGTCAACGCCGGTTCAAGCAATGGTGAAACCGGCTACCATGGGTATTGGCCGCGCGACATGATGCGGATCGACGAGCACTTCGGCGACGACGCGAACAGTTGGACGGCCTTTGACAGCCTGGTGGCGGCAGCGCACGCCGATGGAATCAAAGTCTTCGTGGATTTCGTTGCCAACCACACCAATCCCATCGGCGCGGGCATAGCTTCACCGTGCCGGGGACGGGTGTAGGTGCGGCAACCGTGAGTCGGCAAAACTGAGGATGAATCTCTTTCCAAGAAGGAATCGATCTCCGGAGGCATACAAAATGGCAGCAATCCCTCATCGCATTGCCGCGGCGCTTGCTCTTCTCTTCATGGGCGCCGCGTTGTCTACTGCCGCGCCCGCGCCGCAAAGTACCTCTGAGGCTCATCCCGCCGCCATTCACGCGCATCCCTTGCCGAATGGCATCGAGGTCTCTCTAAAGGGAGTAACACTCCGAGTGACAGCGTTGCGCGACGACATTCTCCGGGTACGCGCAACTCAGGGCGGCGATTTCCCTGAAGATGCGTCCTGGGCGGTGCTGCCTGGGCCGCGCGCCGCCAGCGTTATGGTCACGCCTGAGGACACCGGCTTCGCCACCAAGGCATTGCGCGTCAGCTTCGACAGCAGCATGAGATTGACCGTGAGCGACCTCTTCGGCAACATTTTGCAGCACGATGATCGCCCTATTCAGTATTACGGCCCGTCCTTTCGGGTTTACAAGACGATGGCTCCGGCGGAGCACTTCTTCGGGCTCGGCGACAAGGTCGGCCCGCTCGACAGGCGCAACCAGGCATTCACTGATTGGAATACAGATGCCTTTGGTTGGCAGGAGTCTACTGATCCAATCTACAAAAGCGTCCCATTCTTTCTTTCGTGGAATGAGGGCCGTGTCCTCGGAGTATTATTCGACAACACCTGGAGGGCAAGCTTCGACTTCGGCAAGGAACTCGCCGATGCATACTCCTTCGGCGCTCCCGACGGCCCACTCGACTACTACCTCATTTACGGCCCGGCCCCCAGGCAGGTGGTGGAAGGCTACGCATGGTTGACCGGGCCTACACCGATTCCACCGCTCTGGTCGCTCGGCTATCAGCAATCCCGCTACAGTTATTATCCGGAATCCAGGGTGCGTGAGATCGCGAATCGCCTCCGCGTCGACAAGATTCCCTGCGACACCATCTACCTCGACATCGACTATCAACAAAACAATCGGCCTTTTACCGTGAACGCGCAGAGATTTCCAGCCTTCAAACAGATGGTCGCGGATTTGGCGAGTCAGAACTTTCACCTTATCGCCATCACGGATCTTCATATCGCCAGGCTGCCGGATGCCGGCTATGCTCCTTTCGACACCGGCGTGGCGGGCGATCAATTTGTCAAGAACCCAGACGGCTCCCTCTATGTAGCGAAGGTCTGGCCGGGCGATTCCGTCTTCCCGGATTTCACGCGGCAACAGACTCGAGCTTGGTGGGGCTCGCTGTACAGGGACTTTGTCGCCGATGGCATTGCAGGCTTCTGGAACGACATGAATGAACCCGCGGTCTTCGATGTGCCGTCAAAGACCATGCCGGACGACATCCAGCATCGCATCGATGAGCACGGCTTTAAAAACCGCACCGCCAGCCACCTTGAAATCCATAATGTCTACGGTATGGAAAACTCGCGTGCGACGTATGAAGGCTTGCTTAAACTTCAGCCCAATGTGCGCCCTTTTGTTCTCACGCGAGCCAGCTACGCAGGCGGCCAGCGCTACGCAGCCACGTGGACAGGCGATAATAGCTCGACCTGGAACCACCTGCGGCTTACTACTCCGATGCTTGAGAATCTGGGCTTGAGCGGTTTTGCGCTCAGTGGGGCGGATGTCGGCGGATTCGCCGGTTCGCCACAGCCCGATCTATTGACCAGGTGGTTTGAGATTGCGGCGTTTCAGCCCATCGATCGGGATCACACCGCGACGGGAACCAACGATCAGGAGCCTTGGGTGAATGGGCCTGTGCAAGAGGCTATCCGGCGCCGCTACATTGAAGAGCGCTACAAGCTATTGCCCTATCTCTACACCACTGCCGAAGAAATGTCGCGCACTGGCTTGCCCCTCGTGCGGCCGCTCTTTCTTGAGTTTCCAAATGCGGCCGGCAATCTTCATCCCATCGATCTTGATGCGCCCGCGGAATTCCTCTTCGGTCCCGATATTCTGGTCGCGCCCCCGCCTTACCCAGACGAGTTAGACAAATATGAAGTTCAATTGCCACCGGGTATTTGGTACGACTATTGGACAGGCGAGCGGGTCGATCACGGGGGAGCGGCGCAAAGCCAGGATGCGGAGCAAAAGAAGGGCGCACAGGCACGGGCCGTTGGCCCGGCAATCCAACCTCTCATCGTTCAGCCAAACCTGGCTGTCCTGCCCGTGTACGTAAGAGGCGGCTCGATCATACCCGTGGAGCCATTAACGCAAAGCACAATGGAGAAGCCCAAGGGGCCTCTGACCCTTCGCGTATACGTAGGAGAAGATTGTAAGGGAACGCTCTATCAGGATGACGGCGAGTCCTACGATTTCAGGCAGGGTAAGTTCCTGCGAATGGATAGTAGCTGCTCTCTGGAGCACAATACGCTTCGCGTCCAGGTAGGTCCCCATCGGGGAAGTTATGGAGCATGGTGGTCGGAGATAACGATCGAAGTGTATGGCTGGCCGGGCCCCGAAGTACATGCCAAGGTTGCTGGTCAAGCGGTCAAAGCTACGAGAAACAGTGCCACTCTTGCCTGGCAGGTTAACGTTCCCGATAACGGAAAAGGGTTGGAGGTCACATTTGAGTAAAGAAAGGTGCGGCTCACCCCAAATCAGAGACCATGTGGTCAACCGGTAATCGGAGTTGTCAAAATGGAAAATCTTCTTCGGGTGTAGATGCTTTGTGGAGATGGTCTTGCGTCCAAGACTCGGCGAGAAACCCAATATTGGCGGACCTTCCGGCACTTGGGCCCGCCCCGCAACTACCAGGGGGCCGGCCCGCTATAGCATTTTCAGAGTGAACGTAAGGCCATGGGCGCCCCACCCTCGCCGCGTCTTTGTTGTTGCGCCTAGGAGTCTGTCGGGAATAGATTTTCAAATCTTTAGAATCAATAACTTACAAAAGCTACCTCTTTTGGTAAGTTGTTGATTCTAAAATTGTTACTGGATCTGAATTTCTTATCTCCGACACACTCCTAGCGCTCGTGCTTCTTCCAATGAAGCATATGATGGTCGTCTACGGTGATCTTGGCGGGCAGGGTCAGGCCGCAGGTCTTGCAGATCAGGGTCTCCCTGCCGATCTCCCAATGGGTGCAGTCCTTGCACTTGCAGACCAAGAGTTCGATTTCCTTCTTGTCGCTCATTCACAGCCTCCTGAATTCTTCTTTGACTTCGCGCACGAAATCCGTGAACCGGGCGGTGGTGATGATTCCAGGCTGCCAGCACAGATCCCTGTCAATCAAATTATACTGCTTGACGATTCGCGAGCCGGGAAGGACCTTCCCATCCTCGCCGGGCGCGTGGCCCATCAGCCAGAGATGGTCGGCCACCGAGGCTGCGGCGGTCACGTCGTGGGTCACCACGATGATCGTATTCAGATCGTCCATGTCGGCGACCTTATCGATCAGCTCGCAGGTCTTTTCCAGCATGATCAGGTCGAGGCCGGAAAACGGCTCGTCCATGAGCAAAAAATGCTCGCTGCACAGAATCTGCTGAATAATGGCGCATCTCTGCCGCTGCCCGCCCGACAACTGAGCGGGATAGAGATTGAGCTTGTCTTCGAGGCCGAAGTCTCTGAGAAACTCGATCACCTTGTCATGGGCGACCCTGGAATCCTTTTCCTTCTGCCTTGCGCCTAACATCAGGTTTCCCAGCACGGTGCGATGCTCAAAGAGGGGGTAACTCTGGGCAACCACGCCGACTTCCCCGGCGATCACCGGGCGATCGAAGCCGTTGACCGAAACCCGGCCCGACGTGGGCGCGTGCAACCCTGCGATGATGCGGAAGAGCGTAGTCTTGCCGCAGCCGGAGGGGCCGAGAATGCCGACCACCTGGCCTTGCACCTTGCCGGGCACGATGATGTCGCGCACCTCGGCGGTGACTCCGTTCAGGATGGGGCGGCCGTCATATTCCAGGCACACGTTGTCGATCTTCAGCAGAGTCTTGCCGAGGCTATACGAGGGGGCTGCCATTATTTCCGCTCCAGCGTCAGCGCCGCATAAGGGCACATCATGTTCTTGGCCAATCCGATGCCGTAATCCTGAAGCAGGCCCAGCAGCAGGATGGTCAACTGAATGGCAAAGACCGCGGCCAGGCGGAAGTGGTGGTTCTGGTCGAGGAGGATGGTGCCAACGCCGCCCTCGGAGCGAACGATTCCCTCCACCATGGTGAGCATCATCCAGCCCATCGCCGCATTCTGCCGCAGAACGTCGAAGACCTGGTCGATCTGGCCAAGAACAATCACTTCCCAAACCACGCGCCACTCGCCCATGCGCAGCGTGCGCGCCAGGTCGAACATCTCGCTTGGAATTCCGTTGATCACGTCGGCCATTCCGGTAACGAAAAACACCGAGACCGAAAAGACCAGCAGCGACAGCTTCAGTTCATGGCCGCTCCTGGCCATTAGCGTGAAGAAGAATGTCAACCCCACCAGCGACAAAAAACGCAGCTTGCTGAGCAAGGCGACGATGGGGCGGAAGAAGGGCATCACCGTCGCGTAGGCCAGCAGCAGCGTGACGACGGTGGAGACGGCGATAGCCTGAATGTTGAGGTAGAAGCTTGTAATCAGTTCCGCTCCGAGCCCCTGCTCCCACAAGTCTTCAAAGGCGTTCAAAACCTCGCCGGGTTTGGGCAGCAGCACAAAAGGACTGAAGATCCATAACAAAATCACAATGACGATCTGAAAGGCAATCAGAGCGCGCACTGCGTTCTTGTTCAGAACCGCATTCGGTGAAAAGACAGCGAGAGCATGATTCATGGCTTACACATCGGTGAAAGGATTGGGGGAGGCTTGCGCCTCCCCGGTCTTGACGAAAACTACTGGCCGATCTGGGTGATCTCGACGCGGCGGTTGAGCGCCTTGCCTCCGGTCGATGCATTTGAGGCGATGGGATCCTGCGAACCGTGGCCGGCCACGAGCTTGAAGCGCGAGTCCGGGAAGCTCAACGGAGCCGTGTGCTGGAAGTAGTTCTTCACGGCCTGCGCCCGCTTTTCGCTCAGCGGAATATTGACCGCGTCGCTGCCGGCGTTGTCGGTGTAGCCGTCGATCTGGAGCGCCAACTGCGAGTTGATGGCCAGCGAATCCTTCAGTTCGTTCAAGGTGGAAATGCTGTCGGGCAGGGGCTGGTCGGAGCCGCTGGCAAAGTTGATGTAAACCGCCTTGTGGCCGAGCACGGTGCCGCTCTGAGCCTCCTTGGAATAATCCACCGTCTCGGCGCTGGCCGTCTGCACGCCGCCGGTATTCAAGAGCGCCTGCGCGCCGAAGATGAAGGAGGTATCGACCGCTTCCTTATACGGCGGAATCGGGCTGTCCTTGAACAGTTGCGGATAGTTCATGGTGGCGATCTTGCCGAAGGTCTCGTAGGTGGCGCGCATATTGTTGTTATGCTTGCCGTCCAGGCCGAAGTAGTTCACGTCGTCATCGAGACCGAAGACCGCCGAGCCGCCCAGCATCTGGCCCGAGGCCGGATCGCGGAAGCCGCCGTAGTACTTGTACCAGTAGTCGCCGGTCTGGTCGTTGTAGAGCTTGGCCGAGATATCTCCGGCTTTGCGGCGAACCGCGTCGAAGGCCTTCACCTGATCGGCGGCCTGGAAGCTCGCCGCCAAGAGCCCGGTGATTTCGTCGCGATTGTCGTTGAAGAACTTCTTGATGCCCAGAATCACCGCCGGCATCTGCGACGAATACTCGTGCGAGGAGACGATCTTCGTGGTTCCGGGGCGGCCATGCACGGCCTGTTCGTCGCCGGGGGTCCAGGTCACCACGCCATCCGGACAGACATTCTTGGTCTCGCCAGTCGGCCGCCCATCCTTCACCACCTTGCGGTCCTCGCAGCGATTGGGGATGAAGACATCGGTGACGGCCTTGATGTAATCCTCGTCCGGCGCGGCGATCCAGTTGACCGCATCCGGGTCGTAGGTCTTCAGGTCGGGATTGTTCTTCAGTCCGTTCGATCCCATGAAGTTCAACGCGATATTCCAATCGCCATCGCGGATGACGCCGACCACGGTCTTGCCCTTCATGCTCTGCGGATTCGACTTCCACTCGGCCGGGCCGAGCAGCGCATCCTCGCCATTCGAGCGGCCCACGGCGCCGATGATCACCGCCTCGTACTCCGGCCCCAGCTTCTTCAGAATCGGATTCAGATTGGAGAGCCACTGGCCGCCGCTGTCGCCCATCACGACGATCGCCTCGGCTCCCTTCGAGCAGATCTTTTCCCCGTCGTGGAGTTGCTTGGCGCAGTCGGCAAGGTCGTTCCCCATCTGCGTATTCGAGTCCTCGCGATGCAGCGTCAGGTTCACGCCGTACTTCTCCATCAGCGAGCCCTTGGTGGTATCCGGGCCGCCGTTGGCGTAGATCAGCGAGTCCATTGCATTCCACTCCCAGACATCGAATGTGATATGCGTCGCGGCAACGTTGGCTGGAGTGGTGGACGGATAGGGCAACGCCTGCACGTTGGCCACCTGCGCCTCCTCCTGAGGCGGAAGGGTAACGCGGGATGCGACGATCGACTTCATGATCCCGGGGGTTGGAATCAGGCCATGCTGCATGGCGGAACGCAGCCCGAAGATCGCGCCCGCTGCGACGACTACGATCAGGAATAACTTCGCTTGCGGCTTCAAACGCGGCATTTGATTTTTCCCTTCAATGGATTTCTCCGAGAACGCTGCCTACTTGAACATGTTGTCGTAATCGTTCTCGGACTTTTCGCTGGACGCGGCTACGCTGGCCAGGGTTGTGGGCATCTTGAGAGGGGCCGGCGTATCCACCCCCGAAATGTGAATCTGGTCCGCGCCGGTTGACTGGTTGCCGGAGGTGAGCAATTTCTGATTGAACTCGGCAAACTTGGCCGCCGCTTCGTCCGCGGCCGCGCCCGATTCGATCTGGTCGTCGGTCAGCAGCTTGTCGGTATAGCGCGAAAACTCGCGGATCTCGCCCAGCGTGCGGGAGGTGTCATCCTCGAGATAGTCGAGCGCCATATCGACCATCTTCAACTGCTCGGGATTGCCGCGCAGCAACTGCTGGCCCATGCCCAGGGTGGCCTTGGCGTCCAGAATCATCTTGCGCTGTTCGGCGAGGAAGTTGACCTTGTTTTCAGTCCGCTGGATCTTGCTGTCGGCGATCTGCGACCAGTGCTGGAAGGTCTTCAGCATCTTCGAGGTCTGATCTTCAAGAGCCTGGAGCTGCTTGACGCCCTGCATCAGCATCCCGGCCTGTTCCAGGAAGGTTTGGCCTTCCAGCCCGAGCCGTTCCTTCTCCATCGGATCGGTGGCGGCGGCGGCCATCTGCTGGGCCTTCTGGGCCTTGTGGCCGAGATTGTTGATCTCATCGGACTTGGCGGCAATGCTGCGCTGAAGCCTCTCATCGCTGCCGGCAAAGCGCTGTAGCGTCTGGTCAAGGTTGTACTTGGCCTTCTTCATGTCGTCGAGGTTGTTGCGCAGGATGCCGATCGGATCGGTCTCCACCACCCACGAAGCGAAGAAACGCACGCCATTCTGGAAGAGATTCGAGACAGCCGTACGGAAGGTTGGATTGAAGACCAGCCACAGAATCGCGATCAGGATCGCGGCCAGGGCGGCCATGTGAAGCGTATCCGTCAGCATGTTGATCAGAAATGGAAGAATGAGGGAAAAGCCATAGACGCCGACGCCGATCAAGGCCGCGAGAATGACCATGCCGAACGGGCCCTCGGGCCGCTTCCAGAACGATTTTGGCGTATACCCTTGCAGGTTTTGGGTGAAGCTGGGAGTTACCGGCGAGATGCCCATAAGAATCCTCTTATCCTTTCAGCAGCGAGGCGTAGAGCGCCTTCTGCTGTTCGAGTTCACTGCCGCGGCGTTGCACGGCCGCCTCAAACTGGCTCTGAGCATGACTGGCTTTTCCCTGCGCATCCACCAATTCGTTTGACAACTGAGCCAACTGCTGCTGAAGCTCCGTGATCTGTTCGGTGATCTTCTGAATCTGGTCCTGCCGGCCGGCAACCTCGCGGGCCGCGAACTGCTGCGACTTTCCGGCGAAGGCGTCGCTTTCCTGCTGCAGCTTCGCCGTCAGCGTGTCGAAGGTTGCCAGAATCCCGTCTTGCGTCAGTCCGGCCTGCGCCGTGGCCTGGATCACGGCCGTCTTGAACTTTACGTTCGAAGGCATGACCGTATCCGGTATGGCCTTGAGGGGATCGAGAAACTTGTGAATTGTTGCCGCTGTCGGGGTGCTTTCAAAATCGGTCTTGGCCAGCAGCGCCTGGTAAACCGCGTCGCTGTCCGGCACCACTCCCGCGTCAATCGGAAGTGCATAAGGAACCGGCGAAGTCGCGCTCATAGCCGGCGATGGGGCCGCGAAGCTGGAAAACGCGGGCGCGGCGGGCGCCTGGGCGGGCGTTTCCGGCTTTGCCGGGTCCTCTTCAAAGGCTACGGATTTGAGGGTGTCAAGGAATCCATGTTTTCCGGTCATAAGCCTCCTCACACAGTTTCAATCAGAGAGAATTGCTCGCATTCCTGTAAATGATGGGCCAAGGATACACCTGCCCCTCCCGGCGCGGCAAGAAAATACGCGCAATCGCCTGCCACTGCGACGGAATGGGTGCCTTCGATCTAACCCGATGCCACCCCGGCCCCGGAACACAGCGAGGCTTTCTGCATGCGGCGGCAAAGCAGCTTGCGGCTTCTGAAGTCGCACCCCTCGAAGCTCCTGCTCCCCATGGCCAATATGAATACGCGCTTTCGCAGCTCGCGGTTCCTCAGGGCTGTGCCGCTCCTCTCCCGTTAAGATTCATGGAATCTTGAGATTCCGGGTGCCGGACTCTCATACTTGCGGGATGCGGAGGCGGAAAGACTCCCGTTGCGCCGCGCCTTGCGATCTGACTCCCGTCAGTCAAGGGCGGGCGAACCAGACTGCTTCCGGCCTCTGCTATACTTCCCGCCATGGAGAATCGGTCTTTCAGCGACGTTGGCGGCACGCCCGGCGGCCTCGGCCATTTTGTAATGGGCTTTGCCATGGCCTGCATTGGCGGCTACCTGCTGGTCAACCAGGTGACGGTGATGGGCTCCTACTGGAATTTCTATGGCGAGAATGCCTTCGGCATCACTCTGCTGCCCATCCTCTTCGGCATCGGCCTGCTCTTCTGGCGTGGCCGGAGCATCGTCGGATGGATTCTGACGATTGGCGGCGCGCTGTTCATCTTTGCGGGCATCCTCGCCAACCTGCACATCTTCTTCCGGCCAACCAGTCTCTTCAACACCATCGTGATGCTGGTTCTGCTGGTGGGAGGACTCGGATTGATCGCCCGCAGCGTCCAGTCGCATGGCAGCCAGCCTGCCGAGTAACCTTCCCCGGAGGAACCTGTAGCGCCGGCCTCCTGGCCGGCTGTCGCGTGGGCCTCCCGGCCCACGCTCACTCTCGACCGATTGGAGAGATGCTCCAGCCCCGCGGTGTTCATCGCTCACCAAGCTGCGTACAATCAATAGGCAGTTGCGAATCGATTCCGCTTCAGGTCTTCTGCGCCTATGCCCTTCGCCCGCAAATCCGCAAAGCCCAGGCCCTTCCTCAGCGAGGCCGGCCTTTACGACTTCGCCGTAAAAACGCTGGGGCGCGCCATGCGCTCCGAGGCTGAGTTGCGGCGGTTGATGCAGAGCCGTGCCGAGCCGGGTGAACCAGGCGCGGCGGCCATTGCGGCTGCCCTCACCCGTCTTCGCGAGCACGGCTACCTGGACGATGCCGCCTTTGCCGAGACTTACGCCCGCCTGCGCCAGGAGAACGAGAAACTGGGCCTCCGCCGCGTTCGCCAGAACCTGCAACAAAAAGGCGTCGCCTCCGCCCTCATCGCCGAAACCCTCGAAGCCCGCTATGGCGCAACCAACGAGGAGACTCTGGCCCGCGAGCACCTGGAACGCAAGCGCCTCCGCAAGCCGGAGAATGAAAAGGAGACCGCCCGGATCATGCGCCGCCTGGTCGCGGCCGGCTTTTCAACGGGTGTAATCTACAAGATTCTCCGCCAATGGGACGTGCCCGCCGAGGCCTTGGCCGCTCTCGACAACCTGGACGAGGAGCCGCGCGACGAATAGCCGCCCGTTGCCGCTTCCGCCTTCCCGCCCCAATTCCGTTAGGCTGGTTGCATGAGCATTTTTGACGAAAAGCGGACAGAGCTGGAACAGCACGAGTTCATGATGGGCGTCGAGCGGGGCAGGCTGGCGGTGGCGCTGGATCTGCTCACCGACTCGCTGATTCTGGTCGGCCAGCACGGGGTCTACTGCGCCTCCAGCCGCAACCCGGCCGCCCCGGCCCTCGATTTGCAGGCGGTTCTGAGCGGCATGGAGGGCGCCAAGGCGCTCATCCAGTCGGTGATGGAGGAGCTTCGCCGCCAGCGCGAGGCCGCGCGCGGCGAAACCGCCCTGCCGGCCTGACTGCGCCCGGAAAACCTAAAGTGCGGTATGCTGGTAATGCGCGCCCGTAGCTCAGCTGGATAGAGCGAACGCCTCCGGAGCGTTAGGTCGGGAGTTCGAATCTCTCCGGGCGCACCATTCAACCTGCTCCATCCCCTCTCCGCTCAATCCGCTTTCCAGTCCCCATGCCTGCCGGCCCGGCCGCGCGCGATTAGACTGGAATGGGGCCGGTAAAGCTTTCCATACGCGGCCCGGACAAGGTTCCAATGCATTTCCATTTCGATTTTTCCGCGCCGCAGATCATCTGGACGCTGACCTTTGCCGCTCAACTTGTCTTGCTGGTGGTCCTGCTCGGCCGCGAACGCGCCCCGCGCTATCCGTGGTTTACCGCCGGCATCGCGCTCTTTGCGCTGCGCTTGATGGTCGAGATGTTGCTCACCGGCCGGATGGCGACGCTGCCCTTGCAGGAGATACTGCTCCCGCTCGCCGACCTGGGCGTGATTGTGAACCTGCTCGTGGTGGTGGAAGTGGCGCGGCGGGCCTTTGCCGGCACGCAGCGATCACTCTGGGTTGTGAATGGCGCGGGGGTGCTGGTCGTCGCCCTCGGCGTGCTCCTGGTTTGGGGACCGTGGCCAGCGGCTAAGGATCTGGCCTGGGATACCTTGCTCGGCAGGCTGCGGATGATGCAACTGGCGGCGCAGAAGGGCGACGCGCTCGTCAGTCTTCTCACAGTGCAACTGGGGCTGATGGTGGTGCTCTTTGGCCGCCATTTCAAGGCCGCCTGGCGCAGCCACACGCAGATGATCGCCATCGGACTTTCAACCGTGGCCATCGCCTGGGTGGCCACTCAGGAAACGTTGTTGATTCTTGCCCGGACTGCGCACCCGCGCACTCAGCAGGAGTACGACCGCATCTTCGGCCTCTCCGGCGGCCTGGTCGGCAGGCTGCTGAACGCCAACAATGTGGTCTACCTGGCCGCGCTCGTCTGGTGGATCGCCTGGCTCTGGCTCGATGAGCCGGGAACCGCCCCGCCTCCGGCTGCGGATGAAACTGCGCCAGAGCAAACCGAATCGTAGCTCAAGGAAGACTGGCAGTGTCCGCGAGTTCGTCAGAGGCCATCCCCACGTAACCGCCCTAGCCGAAGCCCCGCGATTCGAAGGTGGCCAGGGGGCAACTTCGGTGGGGCGGCGGCGGTAGTTGCAAAATAATCACGATGTAGCTACAATCTGAAGTGAGAGTGAAGGTTCCATGCCAACCTTGCTTGAGGAGATGGCACGGCTTCAAAACCGAAGATTGCTCGAACAGGGCGATAGCTTGAAAGGTTGGAGAGGCCGTGGATAATTCACTTTTTGATTGGGACAGTGCCAATATCGGCCACATCGCCGAGCACGATGTGGTGCCAGAGGAGGCTGAGGAGGTTATCCTCGGGGATCCGCTCGACATCGGGCTTGAAGTGGTGGATGGTGAGGAGCGAAGCTCCCATGTCGGCGAAACGAACGAAGGACGGATTCTCTGGATGGTCATTACCTTTCGGGGCGAGCGCATGAGGGTGGTTACAGCGTTCGAACCAGACAAGCAATGGAAGATCTTCTACTTCGAACAAAGGGCGGGATTGCGATGATCGAGACAAAGGTTTTTAAGAGCGATGTGAAGGTTCCCAAATTCGCCACCGAAGCGGAAGAAGCAAAGTGGTGGTTTGATAACGAAGACCTTGTGTTCGAAGAATTCAAGAAGGCAGCAAAGGCGGGCACTCTGGGCCGTGGTGGCGCGCGCCGTCTGTTTGCCGAACGAGGCATTCAGTTTCCGGGAGAGAAGACAACCCCTACTCCCACCACCACCATCCGCCTCGACCCTGAAGACATTGCCAAGGCCCGTGTCCAGGCAGAAAAGCGCGGCCTGCGCTATCAGACTTACCTCAAAATGATCATTCATGAGGCGCTGATCAGTGCTGAAATAGGCCGGAAAGAAGTAGCGGCTTAAACTTCGCGCCCGCAGCACCACGAACCTACTGCGAGCGAAGAGCGAGCGATTGGCCGCACCGCAAATGCTTACGCCATCGCCTCCCGCCCCATCGGCTCGAAGGTCAACTGGTTCGTCTTGCGATCCACGCCGATGCGCACATGCGCGCCGTGCAGCACCTCGCCGTTCAGGATCTTGATCGCCAGCGGATCCTGAATCATCCGCTGCAAGGCCCGCTTCAGCGGACGCGCTCCATACGCCGCATCCGACCCCGCGGCCAGAATCAGTTGCCGCGCCGGCTCGGTCAGCTCCAGCGAAATCTGCCGGTCTTCCAGCAGCTTGCTCACTTCGTTCAGCCGCAGGTCGAGAATCTTCGCCATCTGCGCCGCCCCCAGCGGGCGGAAGATCACCATGTCGTCCACGCGATTCAAAAACTCCGGCCGGAAGTGCTCGCGCAGCACCTTCATCACCGATTCGCGAGCCATGTCGAAATCATGCTCGCTCTTCAGCGCGTCGCCTTGCAGCATCTGCGCGCCCAGATTTGAAGTCATAATCAGCACCGTGTTCTTGAAGTCCACCGTGCGCCCCTTGGCGTCGGTCAGCCGCCCATCGTCCATCACCTGCAACAGTATGTTGAAGACATCCGGATGCGCCTTCTCGATCTCGTCAAAGAGAATCACCGCATACGGCCTGCGCCGGATCGATTCTGTGAGTTGTCCGCCCTCGTCGTAGCCCACGTAACCCGGCGGCGCGCCGATCAGCCTGGCCACCGCGTGCTTCTCCATGTACTCGCTCATGTCGATGCGCACCATCGCCTGCTCATCGTCAAAGAGAAACTCGGCCAGCGCCCGCGCCGTCTCCGTCTTGCCCACCCCCGTCGGTCCAAGAAAAATAAAGCTGCCAATCGGCCGCCGCGGATCGCTCAATCCCGCGCGCGAACGCCGAATCGCGTTGGCCACAATCGTCAGCGCCGCATCCTGCCCGACGACCCGCTCGCGCAGCCGGTCTTCCATTTGAACGAGCTTCTTAACCTCGCCCTCCAGCATCCGCGAGACGGGAATCCCCGTCCACTTGCTCACGATGGCGGCAATGTCCTCCTCATCGACCTCGTCCTTGAGCATCCGCGCCACGCCCGCATTGCCCTCCTGCGCGACGCTCAACTGTTTCAGCTCGGCTTCGAGCTTCGGCAGCTCGCCATACTGAATCTTGCCGACGCGATCGTAATCCCCTTTGCGCGTTTTTTCGTCGGCCTCGAAGCGCAGCGCCTCGATCTTCTCCTTGATCTCGCTGATGCGGCTGCCAGCCTCCCGCTCCTTCGTCCAGCGCGCGCGCAGGGCTGTAATCGTCTCGGTCAATTGCGCAATTTCGCGATCGACTACATTGCGGCGTTCGACGCTATTCGCATCCGTCTCGCGCTTCAGCGCGGCGCTCTCAATTTCGAGCGAGGTTCGCTCGCGCTCCAGTTGGTCGATCTCGGTCGGCACGGAACCTTTTTGAATCGCCAGCGAAGCCGCTGCTTCATCAACCAGATCGATGGCCTTGTCCGGCAGAAAACGGTCGCTGATGTAGCGGTGCGACAGCGTTGCCGCCGCCACAATTGCCGCATCCTTGATGCTCACTTTGTGATGCCCCTCGTAGCGCTCCTTCAAGCCGCGCAGAATCGCAATCGTATCCTCGACGTTCGGCTCGCCGACGTAGACAATCTGAAAGCGCCGCTCCAGCGCCGCGTCCTTCTCAATGTATTTCCGGTATTCATTCAGCGTGGTTGCGCCGATGGCCCGCAATTCGCCTCTCGCCAGCGCAGGCTTCAGCATATTGCTGGCGTCGATGGCCCCCTCGGCCGCGCCCGCCCCGACCAGCGTGTGGAGCTCGTCGATAAAGAGCACGATCTCGCCGTTTGATTCTTCGATTTCTTTCAAGACCGCCTTGAGCCGGTCCTCAAATTCGCCGCGATACTTGGCCCCGGCCAGCATCGAGCCCAGGTCGATGGCGATCACTCGCTTGTCCTTCAGGCTCTCCGGCACGTCGCCCGAGATGATGCGCCGCGCCAACCCTTCGACGATCGCCGTCTTTCCCACGCCCGGTTCGCCGATCAAGACTGGATTGTTCTTGGTCCGCCGGCTCAACACCTGAATCACGCGGCGAATCTCCTCGTCGCGCCCGATCACCGGGTCCAGCTTGCCGCGCCGGGCCAGCTCCGTCAGATCCTTGGCATATTTCTCCAGCGCCTGAAACTTGCCCTCGGGATTCTGATCCGTCACGCGCTGCGAGCCGCGCACCGCCGTCAGCGCCTTCAGGATCGCCTCATGCGTCGCGCCCAGTCCGACCAGCGCCTCACGCGCCGCGTCGCCCTTCAGATGCGCCGCTCCCAGGAGAAGATGTTCCGTGGAAACGTACTCGTCCTTGAAGTTTGCCGCCTCGCGGAAGGCCTGATCGAGGACCTTGTTGAGCGCCTGACTCACGCCCGGCTGGCTCGCGGAGCCGGCCACCCGAGGCAGTTTCTCCTCGATGGCGTGCAGCTCGTGCTCCAGCCGTTCGGTGGGAACGCCGATCTTGTCCAGCACAGAAGGGATCACTCCCTCGCGATCCTCGATCAGCGCCAGCAACAAATGCACCGGCTGCAACTCGGGATTTCCCAGTTCGGTAGCCCGTGCCCCAGCCTGCTCCATCGCCTGCTGCGACTTGACCGTAAGTTTCTCCCAACGAATAGCCATTCTTTCAGCTCCTAGCTGCTAGAAATATAGCATGAAAGTTTCATAAAATATGCGCGCCTTGCGCTCATATCTCCGGCTAAGAAATATCCTCTAAAATATCAATAGCTTGCGAGATAGATCGGAGAAAATTCCCCCAACCCCTCACTCCGCTACTTCTCAATCTCGATCTCCGGGAATTTGCGTTTGACCGCCTCCACCACGGCGGCGTGCTCGGGCTTTCCGCTGGAACGGGCCAGCGCATCCCGGGCGTGCGCGGCGTCTTCTATCGGGTAGCGCCGGGTTTTCGGATATACAAAATCGCCTTTCGGCAGGTCTTCCCGTTCTGCGTGCGTCAGCTTCGCCATTCTGTTCACCCCTGGGATTTCCAGTCCATCTGCAGCCATCTTCTGTCCGAAGAGGTGTCACAGGTCTGTTCAAAGTTGCACTCCAGAGTCATCGCCAGCCCGTGAGCCGCTTGCAAAATTCCATGGAGAGTGCAAGAAGCGTCAGGGCACGACTTCAGAGGCTGCGGAAAAACTCAATCGAAGCCTCTGTTTTGAAAGGGCACGACTTTAGTCGTGCCGATAAAGC
>Ga0182013_10002202_pt1 | contig 25778 bp, 25 predicted proteins | sample 612S2MmetaG_FD_120487 | JGI IMG/M metagenome (GOLD analysis project Ga0182013, IMG submission 120487) | Permafrost microbial communities from Stordalen Mire, Sweden - 612S2M metaG | ecosystem: Environmental > Terrestrial > Soil > Wetlands > Permafrost | place: Sweden: Stordalen | collected...
AGGAGGACGCCGACCTCGTGGCGGGGCTCGGGCTCGACACCTACCGGTTCTCGGTGGAGTGGAGCCGGATCGAACCCGCCGAGGGCGAGATCTCCCGAGCCGCCCTGGCCCACTACCGCCGCCAGTGCCTGGGGTTACGCCGGCGCGGGGTCGATCCCGTCGTCACCTTCCACCACTTCACGACGCCGCTCTGGCTGACCGCGCTGGGGGGCTGGGAGACCGGCGCCGCCGTCGAGCGCTTCGGCCGGTTCTGCGCCGTGGTGGCCGAGGAGCTGGGCGACGTGATGACACGGGCCTGCACGGTCAACGAGCCGAACATCGTGGCCACCATGGGCTGGCACGCCGGCATGTTCCCGCCGGGCAAGACGGACGTCGACCTGTCCCGCCGGGTCGCGGCGCACCTCGCGGAGGGGCACCGGGCGGCCGTCGAGGCCATCCGCGCCGGCGCACCCGGGGTGCCGGTCGGCCTGACGCTCTCCATGACCGACTACCAGGCGGCCCCGGGCGGAGAGGAGAAGCTCGAGAGCATCCGCCACCACGCCGAGGACGTCTTCCTCGACGCCACGGGCGGCGACGACTTCATCGGCGTGCAGGTCTACACCCGCATGCTCATCGGCCCCGACGGTTGGGCCGGTTACGAGGACGGGGTGCCCGTTCTCGACATGGGCTACGAGTTCTACCCGGCGTCCCTCGCCAACTGCCTCCGGCGGGCCTGGGAGTACACCGGCCGCTCGACGCCGCTGCTCGTCACGGAGAACGGCATCGGCACCACCGACGACGAACAGCGCATCGACTACGTGCGCCAGGCCCTCTCGGGTGTGCTCGACGTCATTGACGAGGGCGTGCACGTCGGGGGCTACACCTACTGGTCGCTGCTCGACAACTTCGAGTGGGCGCTCGGCTACCGGCCCCGTTTCGGGATCGTCGCCGTCGACCGTGCCACGTTCGCCCGGACGCCCAAGCCGAGCGCGTCCTGGCTCGCCTCGGTGGCGGCGGCCAACGCCCTCGACGCCTGAGGGCCTAGACCGCGGCGAGCTCCGTGTTGGCGACGATGGCGTCGGTGACGGTGCCCCACAGCGCCTCGGGCAGGTCGTGGCCCATGCCGGGGATCGTGATCAGCTTCGACCCGGGCACCGCGGCCGCCGTCGCCTGCCCGCCACTGAGCACCACCAGCGGGTCGGCCTCCCCGTGGACGACGAGGAACGGCAGGCGCACGCCGTGCAGCCCCTCGGTGCGGTCGGGTGACCCGAGGATGGCCGCAAGCTGGCGGGCCGTGCCGTCGGGGCAGTACGAGCGGTCGTAGGCGGCGCCGGCCCGCTCCAGGAGGATGCGCTCGTCCGTCGGGTACCCGGGCGACCCGATCACCTTGCTGCCCTCGAGGCTCGCCGCGATCGCCTCGTCACGGCTCGTCGCCGGCGGTCGCAGCAGCGCGGTGGCCGCCTCCCCGGTGGGCGTCCCCACCGAGCGGTCACCCGTGGTCGACATGATGGAGGCGGCGGAGAGGAAGAGGTCAGGGTGGTCGATCACCAGCCCCTGGGTGATCATGCCGCCCATGGAGACCCCCACGACGTGCGCCTTGGCGATGCCGAGCTCGGTGAGCAGGGCGGCGGCGTCATCGGCCATGTCCTCGACCCGGTAGGGCGCGGAGGCGGGGTCGCCCGCGAACAGCGCCATGAAGTCGGGCGTGCCCTCGAACTTGGTCGAGAGGCCGCAGTCGCGGTTGTCGAAGCGGATGACGAAGAACCCGCGCCGGGTCAGTCCGTCGACGAACCCCTGGGGCCACGCAGTCAGCTGGCCGCCGAGTCCCATCACGAGCAACAGCGGCGGGTCCGAGGGGTCGCCCTCCGTGGTGTACTCGATGTCGATCCCGTTGACGTGGGCTGTGGGCACAGGCCTCTCCCTTCGTGGCGTTTCCCCGCCCTTCCTACCAGGCGGGGACCTCCGGTCAGGTCGGCGGCGAGGTCGGGGAGGCGGCCTCCGCCACGGATGCGCCCCGGTGACGGGCCCGGCGCAGGCGCAGGCGCGGGCCCGGCTCGAGGCCGACGAGGACCACCTCCACCGAGCCCATGCACACGATGAAGATGGGGAAGGCGGCCACGTCGAAGGTCCAGTGCTCAATGGTCAGCAGCACGATGCCCATGCTGATGACGGCCCCGATGTAGGAGTGCACCGTCTCGGTCTCGGGGTGGGTCCAGCTCTTCATGACGGTCGGCACGCCGGCGAGGAAGTCGGCCAGGATGGCGGCGGAGATGGCCAGCACGCCGTTGCGCGTCACGAGCCAGACCACCGTCCCCACCACCGACATGGCCCCGCAGGCGTAGTCGATCCTCCGGACCTTCCACACGGCGACCGGGTTGTGGAAGGACGCGGCGAAGACGAGCAGCGGCAAGAAGCCGATCATGAACGTCGGCAGGGCGCGCAGGCCCACGCCCGCGTTGAGCTCGACTGCGGCCGCGAGCAGGGGCGCGACGGCCCAGAGGAGCCAGGTCACCCGATTGGGCTTCGTGGTTCCCCGCAGAGTGTCCCGCAGGTACACGGCCGTGCCCAGCGCGCCGATTGCGGTCCCGAGGTAGATCCAATTGACGTTGATCACCGGCGCACAGTCTGGTGTGCCGCCGGCCGCTCGTCATGCGCCCCTGGGCGACGTCTCCGACGGGCCCCCGGCCGCTAGCTTCGACGGGAGGGATCGTCCAGGAGGAGCGCCCGTGCCTAGCGACTGTCCGCAACGAAGCGACCGCCATGGGTGAGCTCCTCGTCGTCGCGTTCCTGGGCGGCCTGATCACGGGCCTGTCGCCGTGCATCGTCCCGGTCATCCCGGTGGTGATGGCCGGCGGCGCCACGGACTCGAGCAAGGCGCGCCCCTTCGTGATCATCGCCGGGCTGGTCGTGAGCTTCAGCCTCTCGGTCCTCTTCGCCACATCGGTCCTCAGCTTCCTCCATCTCCCCGCCGACCTCTTGTTCTGGCTGGGCGTCGCCCTGCTGGGCCTGCTGTCGCTCGGGCTGCTGGTCCCGAGGATCGGTGAGGTCATTGAGCGTCCCTTCGCCCGGCTCGGGTCCTCGCGCTACGCCACCGAGGGGGGCGGGTTCGTGCTCGGGCTCAGCCTGGGCCTCGTCTTCGTGCCCTGCGCGGGGCCGGTGCTCACGGCCATCTCGGTGGCGGCGGCCCACCACCGGGTGGGCGCGACGTCGTTGCTCGTCACCCTGGCCTACGCCGTGGGCGTCACGATCCCGCTGCTGGTGCTCGCGGTGGTGGCCCAGCGCGCCACGACGTCGTGGTCGTCGTTGCGCAGCCACCTGCCCACGGTCCGCAAGGTCGCCGGCGTGGTGCTGGGCGTCGCCACGTTGGCGATCGCCTTCAACTGGCTCGGCGCCCTGCAGCGGGACGTCCCCGGGTACACGACGGCACTCGAGGACCACGTCGAGTCCACCGGCACGGCCTGCACGCAGCTCCGGCAGCTCAGCGGCGAGCACCAGAACCAGTTCGCCGCCGCCAACGCCCGGTTGGAGGGGAGGAAGGCGACGTGTGCCGCGACCGACTCCGGCAACTCGGTGAGCGGGCACCTGGCCGCGGGGGCGACGACGACGACCACCACCACGGCGCCGCGCCCGACGGGCACCGGCGCGAAGAAGCCGACCGCCTTCATGGCCAGCAAGACCAACCTGCCCGACCTCGGGCGGGCGCCGAACTTCACCGGCATCACGGCCTGGTTCAACACACCGGGCAACCTGCCGCTCAGCCTGAGCTCCCTGAAGGGCAAGGTGGTGCTGATCGACTTCTGGACGTACTCGTGCATCAATTGCCAGCGTTCCCTGCCCCACGTGGAGGGCTGGTACAACGACTACAAGAAGGACGGCCTCGTGGTCGTCGGGGTGTCGGCGCCCGAGTTCGCGTTCGAACACGTGGTGTCCAATGTCGAGAGCGCGGCGGGGAACCTCGGCATCGACTACCCGGTCGCCGTCGACGACAACCTGGCCACCTGGACGGCGTACAACAACGAGTACTGGCCGGCGGAGTACCTCATCGACCCGACCGGGGTGGTGCGGGCCTACGACTTCGGGGAAGGCGGCTACGGCACGATGGAGGGCAACATCAGGATGCTGCTCGCCGCCAACGGCGTCACCGACCTGCCGCCCCGCACCGACGTCCCGGACAAGACGCCCACCAGCGACGCCATCACCCCGGAGAGCTACGTCGGCTACAGCCGGCTCAACAACGAGGTCGGCTCGGCCGTGATCCCGGACAAGACGGTCGTGTACCACCAGCCGTCGAGCATCTCGTCCAACAGCCTCGCCTTCGGCGGCACGTGGACGGTGCACAGCGAGGAGGCCACGGCCGGCTCCGACGCCACGCTCGGCCTCCACTTCACCGCGGACGACGTCTACCTGGTGATGGGCGGGCACGGCACGGTCGGTGTGTCCGACAACGGCCGCCACCTGACGACGCTCACCGTCGACGGGATTCCCAAGCTCTACACCCTGTTGTCGGGCAACGCCCTGCAGACTGGCGTGCTCACACTGACGATGTCGCCCGGCGTCGAGGCGTACGACTTCACGTTCGGCTAGTGCCTTGTTGGTGGCGCCTCCATCCGATCGATCGGGCAGATCGATCGGGGTGATTGATCGGGGCGCGTTCGGGTATGGGACGTGGACCGACAACAAGAGGAGAAACCACCATGTCGCTCGAGGACAAGGCAAAGAACACGGCGCAGACGGCTCGCGGCAAGGCCAAGGACGTCATCGGTCGCGCCACCGACGACAAGGGCCTGGAGTCGGAGGGCAAGGCCGACCAGGTCGTCGGCCACCTCAAGCAGGCCGGCGAGAAGGTCAAGGCGGCCGTCCACAGCAGCACGTCAAAGACCAAGAAGTAGCGCGCCTCCCGTCCGCCGCCGGCCGTCGTCCCGGCAGTCCGGACCGTCCCGCGGCGGACGGGAGGGTACGGGTCAGTTGATGGACCGCTCCCGACCCGTCCAATAGGGTGCCCGGAGCTCGCGCTTGAGGATCTTGCCCGAGGGATTCCGCGGCAACGCCTCGACCTGGTCCACCGAGGTGGGGCACTTGTAGTGCGCCAGGTTCCGGCGACAGTGGTCGATGACGGCGGACTGGTCGATCGTGGCACCCGGCGCGGGCACGACGATCGCCTTCACCGTCTCGCCCCATCTCTCGTCGGGCACGCCGATGACGGCGGCGTCGACGACGTCGGGGTGCGACAGGAGCACGTTCTCGACCTCGGCCGGATAGACGTTCTCACCGCCACTGACGATCATGTCCTTGATCCGGTCGTGGAGGTAGAGGTACCCCTCGGCGTCGAAGTACCCGGCGTCCCCCGTGCGCAGCCACCCACCCGAGTCGATCGTGCGCGCCGTCTCGTCCGGCTTCCCCCAGTAGCCGGCCATGTTGTAGGGGGAACGGGTCCACACCTCCCCGACCTCGTCGACGTCGGCGTCCTTGCCCGTCTCGGGGTCGACGATCCGGAGCTGGACCGAGTCGTGCGGCTTCCCGGCAGAGCGCAAGAGGCCACGTCGCGGCCCGTCGGGGTCGTGGTCCTCGAACGAGAGCGCGGTGATGGCGCCGGTCGTCTCCGTCATCCCGTAGACCTGGCAGAAGTCACAGCCGAAGGTCGACATGCACTTCACGAGGACGTCCTCTGAGATCGGGGACGCACCGTAGAAGATCAGGCGCAGGCTGGAGAGGTCCGTCGAGCTCAGCACGGGGGAGGCCAACAGCATCATCAGGACGGCGGGAACCACGAACGTCTCCGTGATGCGTTCGACGGCGACGAGCTCCAGCAGCACGCCCGGGTCGACATCGCGCAGGATGACGGAGCGGCCCCCGCGCGACATGGCGCAGAGCGCCCAACCGGAGCCGCCGATGTGGAACAGGGGCATCGCCACCAGGCTCACCGTGTCGTCCGTGATGCTGAACGTCTTACCCGCCTCAGAGATCGCCGTCGACAGGTTGGCGTTGGTCAGCATGACCCCCTTGGGCAGCCCGGTGGTTCCCGACGTGTAGAGCTGCATGCTCACCTCATCGGGTGGACCCACGTGGCCGGGATCCTCGGCGGCGCATCCCTCGACCCAGGCGTCGAACGGGACCGCCCGCGGATCGGTGCACGACGCCTCGCCGGCATTTCCGACGACGACGATCCGGCGCACCGCGGGCAGGCCACTGGGCATCTCGGCCAGCGCGGGGAGGTAGTCGGTGTGGATCGCCAACACCGGAGCACCGGAGTCGTCGATGATGGCTCCCATCTCGGGGGCCGCGAGCCGCCAATTGACGGCCACGTTCACGGCGCCGATCAGCGACCCGCCGAAGAGAAAGTCGAAGTACGCGATCCCGTTGCGGTCCAGGAAGGCGATGCGGTCGCCGACGCCGACCCCTTCACGCCGGGCGGCCTGCGCCACGCGGCACGCGGCGTCGAATTCCTCGTTCCAGGTGCGTCGCTCGCTCCCGAGCACGAGCATCTCGTGATCGGGCTGCTGACGCGCGAGGTGCCTGATCAGTCCCGCCACGGTGTAGCGGTCCTGCTCGGTGACGGTGACGCTCCCTGGCACGTGGTGACCTCCTCGCTGACTCGTCTCGGGACGGGACCCTACGCAGCACCGGACGGGCCCCGCACGGGTCCGGCCGCCCGGGACGTCCTCTTTCACGGTCATGCGTTGGTACTGGTCAGGGGCCTTTTTGCGAAATTGAAGGCATTTTTATGCTGGTTTATTTGACCAAATGCGACCGCTTGACCTGGGACTTTGTGATTTGGATCACATAATTACCGTCTATAAGCCCAGGTCACGCTACCGATTCCCGGATGAACATGGGTTTCGTAACGCTGCTGCTACATTGCCGATCGCAAAACCAGTTCGGACTTTCGGATGCATGCGGTAGGCAGACTTCTGACTGCATACACGAAGCAGACGACCGATCCGGGCTGCTCAGACTGACCAAGTGCTCCGAGCGCCTGCCTGCAGGTGCACCGGAGCCCGCGAATCGAGGACGACACCAGAACACCCATCGGGGCTGTACACAACCGGCCGCACACCCTGCGGCGAAAAGCCAGAACGGACGACGCCTTCCCGCTCGCCGTTCGGGGCGCGAATGCACTGGCCGGAGCCCGCCTACACCAATCAGAGCCAGGCGCGGACTCTCGCGCCCGACGAAGGGAGGTGCCGTGCGGATCCGCATTGCACTCGCGACGGCGGTGGCCGTCATAGCCATACCTGCATTTCTTCTCACGTTGTTCAGCAGTACGCCGGCCGCATCGGCGCGGGTGACCCGAGACGAAGCGGTCAGCCAGCACCGGGCGGTCAAGGTCGACATGAAGCTGATGTCGTACGCCCAAGCAGAGAAGGTCGCGCAGCTGGTGACCTACTCCAACACCGTGACCGCTCAACAGCAGTCCACCTACCTCGAGGACGTCGCCTTTCTCACGTACCTCAAAGACGTGAACTTCATGAAGGCGGTGGCGCGGCAGAAGCAAGAGGCGGCCCAACAGGCCGCGGCGCAGCAAGCGGCGGCGCGCGCGACGGCGGCCGTCGCCGCGGCTCCGGCTCCGGCTCCGGCTCCGGTCGCGGCCCCGGCTCCGGTCGCGGCCGCCGGCTCGTCGGATGCCACCAGCACCAACACGGCGGACTGGGCCTGCATACGAGACCACGAGTCCAGTGGCAATTACGGCGAGGGCAACGGTGGCGCGTACCAGTTCGAGCTCGGGACGTGGACCTCGTTGACCGGGCTGCCCTCCCCCGCCGAGGACTACCCGGCGGCCGTGCAGGATGCCGCGGCCCTCAAGCTGTACTCCCAGCGTGGCTGGGAGCCGTGGACGACCCGCTACGTCTGCGGACTGTAAGGACCGAACGTCGATCGCCCCGGGCATCCCGGGGCCCCGAATGGAGGATGACACCGAGCAACCACTGGAAAGGGCTGTACACAACCGGCCGCACACCCTGCGGCGAAATGCCAGAACGGACGATGCCTTCCCGCTCTCCGTTCGGGGCGCGAATGCAATGGCCGGAGCCCGCCTACACCGAGCAGAGCCTGGCGCGCGCCGAGCGCGCGCCCGACGAAGGGAGGTGCCGTGCGGATCCGCATTGCACTCACGACGGCGGTGGCCGTCATTGTTGTTGCCGTTCCAGCTGTACTCATGTCGTTGTTCACCAGCGATGCCGCCTGGGCACAGGCGAACCGCCACCAGGCGGTCAGCTCCCACCCGGGCGCCGGCCCGCACCATGCGGTGCGCATCGACGACACGTTGATGTCCTATTCCCAGGCGCAACAGGTCGCCAAGTTGGTGACCTACTCCAACGAGGTCCAGGCGGCCCAGAAGGCCGCCACATTCTACAAGAACCTGGCCTTCTTCCAGGCGGTTGCCGCCCAGGAGCAGACGATCCCGGCCGCATGGGTGGCGACGGCCGTCTGCGAGGAGGGTGGTCGCGACAACCCGTACGCCGGGTACTTCGGCATCCTCGAGTGGCACCACTTCGACGGGTACCCGACCGCAGGCAGCGCGCCGGTCTCGGTGCAGCTGGCCTGGGAGGCGCGGTACGTCGGAGGACCGCCCGACGCGCCGGGCCGCTGCCACAGCTACTGAGGCAGCAGCACCCCGCTACCCCGCTACCCCGCTTCGAAGATGGCCGTCACCTGCGCCATGTCGAAGTAGTCCCGCCATGCGGTGATCTTCCCGTCCGTGACGTGGAAGGCACCCATGACGGGCAGGGGGGCGGTCGTCCCCTTGATGGTGAATTTGTCGGTCCGCTCGGTCAGCACGGTCGACCCGTCGCTGGCCAGGTGATGGACCTCGAACTCCAGCGCGTCGCACATCCCGACGAACATGCCGATCACCGCCATCGTGGCCTCGATGCCCTCGGCCGGCTCCATCGGGATGTTGTGGTACACCACGTCGTCGGAGAAGTAGGTGCGCAGAACCTCGGGATCACGCGTGCTGGCCGCTGCGCAGAAGTCACGGACCACCTGTTCGGCACTGGGCATGGCACTCCTCTCCTCGCCGGGCAGCACACGCTAGCGAACCATCCGTCATGATGAAGGGGTGACAGCACCGACCAAACGGGTGGCGGTCCTCGCCCCGATGCAGCCCGAGCTCAAGGCCATCGTCGCCTCTTTCGGACTGAAGCCGGCCAAAGGGGATCCCGTCTTCTCGCACGTGGGCACCGCCGGTGCGTGGTCCGTCGCCTCACTGACCATCGGCATGGGTCCGGCCCTGGCGCGCCAAGCGACCCGTACGGCGCTGGCGGCGGCCCGGTTCGACCACGTGATGGTCGTCGGGATCGCCGGTGGACTCGACCCCGACCTCCCCGTCGGCTCGCTCCTGGTGCCCAGCCGGGTGCAGTTGTATCCGGACGGCCCGGAGTACCGGGCCCACCCGATCCCACCCCGGGAGGCCTCCGGCGGGCTCATGACGACCGATGGGCTGTTCGACGACGACGACATCTGGAAGCCGATCCTCGAGCGAGGCTTCGGCGCCGTCGACATGGAGGCGGCCGGGATGGCCGAGGTCTGCGAGGACGCCGGCGTCCCCTGGTCCGTGTACCGCGGCATCAGCGACCGTCCGGACGAGCACATCGTCGATCAGGCCGTCTTCGCCCTGAGCAAGCCGGACGGCTCCGCTGACCCCCTGGCGCTGGCCAAGTACCTCGCCCGGGACCCGCGTCGCGCCAAGGCGCTCGCCCACCTGAACCGCTGCATGCAGGCGGCGGCCAGAGCGGCGGCCGAGGCCGCCTTCGCCGACCTCTCCGGCGTCTGACCGCCCACCGCGACGGGCCCGAGGGCGCGCCGCCCGCCACCGAGAACAGCGGCGTGACTACGTGACGTCCTCCGAGCTCGGGCGATCGTTCCGCACGTCGCGGCGAGCGATCACATGCAGGTCGATGTCGTTCTCGGAGGCCATCCGGAGGATCTGCTGAATCACCGAGCCCCTGGTGACGGACTGCCATCGGGTCAAACGGGAGGTGCCGACCACGATCTGGGTGATCTGCTGGTCGATGGCGGCGGCGAAGATCGTCTTGGCCACGTCGTCCCCCTCCAGGGTCTGCCATCGGCCCCCCACCGCCTTCACAAGGTCCTCCAGCTCGACTGTGCTGGCGTTGGTGGCGGGCGCGTCGCCAGAGATCACGTGCACGGCGATGAGATCAGCCTTGATGCGCGATGCGATGCGCGCCGCCCGCCTGATCACCGCGTCGTTGCCCGGGGCTCCGGTGACGGCCACCATGATCCGCTCGGTCGTCTCCCACAGTTCGCCCCCCGCTCCGTGCGATCGCAGGTACTCGAGCAGCTCCTCCTCCGTCTCGTCCGCCACGAAGCGCAACGAGAGCTCGCGCAACGCCACCAGGTTCTCATTGCGGAAGAAGCCCGACAGCGCAGACGGGACCTTGTCCTCCGGATAGATGTTCCCGTGCAGCATCCGGCGGCGCAGCTGGTCGGCCGACGAGTCGATCAGCTCGAGTTGGTCGGCCCGCCGCACGACCCAGTCGGGCACCCGCTCGCGCACCCCGACGCCGGTGATCCGCTCGACGGCGTCGGCGAGGGACTCAATGTGCTGGACGTTCACGGTGGTGATGACGGCGATGCCCGAGTCGAGGATCTCGAGCACGTCCTCCCACCGCTTCGCGTGCCGGCCGGAGTTCGGCACGTTCGTGTGGGCCAGCTCGTCAATGAGGGCCACGTCGGGCCGCCGGGCGATGACGGCGTCGACGTCCATCTCCTCCCACGCCGCGTCGCGGTACTGGACCTGCTTGCGCGGGACGACGGGCAGGTCGCGGATCTGCTCCATGGTGTAGGGGCGCTTGTGCGTCTCGACGAACCCGACCACGACGTCGGCGCCGCGCTGGAACCGGCGCCATCCCTCGTCGAGCATGGCGCACGTCTTGCCGACGCCCGCCGCTGCGCCCAGGTACACGCGGAAGCGCCCGGTGGGCCGGACCCCTTCTTCTTCGCCGTTTGTGCTCATCCCCACCTTTCGCCGTCCCCCACCACTGCGTCGGTACACTCGGAAGACGCTCCGATGGACAGAAAGCCGTGACAGACGTGACGCCAGGCAAGCTGGTTACCAGGGGAACGTACCAGCACAACCTTCTCGGGATCGCCGTCACTCTGGTCGGCTTGGTGGCGCTCGTCGGACTGATGCTCCCGTTCCGCGCCCACCTGAGCATTGCGATCCCCGCTCTGGTCCTGGTGGTGCCTGCGGTCGTCGGCGCGGTGATCAGCGGCTTTCCGGCGGGCGCCGTCGGAACAGTGGCTGGGTTCCTCGCCTACGACTGGTTCTTCCTGCCGCCGTACAACACGCTGACGGTGCGCTCGCCCCAGAACTGGATCGCCCTCGCGGTCTACGCCGTGGTCGTGCTGATCGTCGCCCAGCTCGTGTCCAAGCTGCGCGGGGCACGGGAGGAGGCGCTGCGCCGGACCGAGGAGTCGGAGCGGCTGTTCGAACTGTCCCAGGCCCTCATCGGCGACCTCACGCTCTCCCAGCTGCTGACGCACATCGTGGGCACCGTGCAGAGCGTCTTCATGCCGCGCTGGACGGCGTTGGTGCTGCCCGACGCCCTGCCGAAGGCACCGGGATCGGGCGATGCGCTGCAGGTCGCCGCCTCGGCGGGCCAGACCATGACCGATGACGACGTTGCCTCGGTGACATCGGGTGGCGGTCAGGCCCGCTCCCTCGGGCTGGTCGACGAGAGCGGGCCGCGCCGGGTCTCGGTCGCCCTGGTGGTGAGCCTCCGACCCGTCGGGATGCTGGTGCTCCAGGACGTGCAACTGGCCGAACAGGAGCGAAGTCTGCTCGGCACGTTCGCCAACCAGGCCGCGCTCGCGGTCGACCGCGCCCAACTGCGGGACCAGGCACTGCGGGCACGCCTGCTCGAGGAGGTCGACCGCTGGCGTCGCGCCCTGATGGGCGCGGCCTCGCACGACCTGCGGACGCCCCTCGCCTCCATCAAGACGGCCGTGTCGAGCCTGCGCCAGGACGACGCTCGGCTTGCCCCCGATGACCGGGCTGAGCTCCTGGAGCTGATTGAGTTGCAGTCGGACCGCCTGGCCCGTCTGCTGACCAACCTCCTCGACATGACCCGCATTGAGTCGGGTGCGCTCGAGCTGCGGCCGACGGCCGTCGCCTTCGACGAGCTGGTGGCCGAGGCAATGGCGTCGCTGGGGGGCATCGTGGCGCCCGGGCGCATCACGGTCGACGAACCGCAGGGCCTGCCGCTCCTCCATCTCGATCACGTCCTCATGAGCCAGGTCCTGGCCAACGTGCTCGAGAACGCTGAAAGGCTGTCCCCCGACGACAGCGTCGTCCGGGTCGCGGCGCGGACGGCGCCGGGAAGCACAGGCACGCGCGTGGAGATCTCGGTGACCGACGACGGTCCCGGTATCGCCCGCCAGGATCGGGAGCGGGTCTTCGACATGTTCAGCCAGAACGGTGGAGGCGGCAGGGCGGGCCTCGGCCTGGCCATCGCCAAGGCCTTCGTGGAGGCCCATGGTGGCCTCATCTGGATCGACCCCGACGTCGACCGCGGTGCGCGCGTCGTCTTCACCGTCCCGTGCGACACGCTCGTCACGGCGCCGGCCTGAGCAGCCGACATGCCCAAAGTGCTCGTCGTGGACGACGATCCGTCGCTGCTCAAGGCCCTCCGGATCGGCCTGACCGCGCGGGGGGACGAGGTGCTCACCGCGCACTCGGGAGTCGACGCCGTCAACCAGGTGGCCCTCGCAGGACCCGACCTCGTGATCCTCGACCTCGGCCTGCCCGACGTCGACGGGCTCGAGGTCTGCCGCCGCATCCGAGAGTTCTCCGACGTGCCCATCGTCGTGCTGTCCGCCTACGGCGACGAGCGCCGCAAAGTGGAAGCGCTCGACAGCGGCGCCGATGACTTCGTGACGAAGCCCTTCGGCATGGCCGAACTCGAGGCGCGCCTGAGAGTCGCGCTGCGCCACGCCGCGGCGCGACAGGGGGACGGACAGGAGCACGCCACGAATCTCGACGTGGGCGACCTTCACGTCGACCTGGTTCACCACATGGCGACGCTGTCGGGCACGCAGCTGCAGCTCACGGCGAAGGAGTTCGAGCTCCTGGCGTATCTCGCCCGCCATGCCGGCAAGGTGTGCACGCACCACATGATCCTCAAGGAGGTGTGGGGGCCCGGCTACGGCGCCGAGTCCAACTACGTGCGCGTCTACACCCACCGGCTCCGCAAGAAGATGGGGGACGAGGAGGGACGGCTGCTCAAGACCGTGCCGGGCATCGGCTACCAGCTCGTCCCCGACGATCACTCGCTGGTGTCAAACGAGTAGAGCGGGTTGCGCATCAGGAGCACGCCGCGTTCGAGCGCCGGCGTGCCCTCGACGACCAGGCGGCTTCCGGCGGCGATCCCGGGCACCGAGGCCCGTCCCATGAAGCGCAGGACCACCGTCCCGGTCCCGTCGCCCAGCACGGCGTCGGTGCGGACCCAGGGCCGCTCGTAGGAGACCACGGACTCGACCTCCCCGGCCACCACGGTCCGCCGCCGGGGCACCAACGCCGCGATGGCGGTGGCGCTGCAGCTCACGTCTTGAGCTTGGCGAGGGCCTCGTTCAGCTGCAGCACGTTCACGAAGGGCGAGCCCAGGAAGCCGAGCGGCATGCCCTGCGACTGCTGGTTGATCAGGCTCCGCAGACGGGACGGCGAGATCCCCGTCGCCCGCGAGACCATCGGGATCTCGGCGAACGCGTCCTGCGGCGTGATGTCGGGGTCCAGACCGCTCCCCGACGTCGTCACCAGGTCGGGCGTCGGATTGACGCCCCGGCTACGCCAGTACGCCACCAGGACCTTGGTGTAGTTGAGGAGCTCCTGGGAGCGGGGACCCAGGTTCGTCGTGCCCGAACCTCCGGCGACGCCGTTCGCCACCAGGGGGTTGTCGCCGGGGTGGCCAACCGGACTGTCACCCTTGAATTTCCCGACATCGGAGTACGGGCCGAGGTTGTCGGGACGTCCCTGGAACACGCAACTGCCCAAAGGATGACCGGGGCAGCGCGTCTGCGACCAGTCCTGGCCGATCAGCCTCGAACCGTTCGCCGTGATGGAGCCGTCTGCCTGTCCCCGGAAGAAGGCTTGGGCGACCCCGGTACCGGCGAAGGCGTACAGGAAGCCGAAGAAGACAGTGAAGATGAGGACGGCGATGACCGAGCGGCGGAGCATGGTGATCATTTGAGGCTCGCTATCAGTAGGCGTGGAGGGCGACCAGGATGAGGTCGATGAGCTTGATGAAGATGAACGGCACGATGATTCCGCCCACGCCGTAGATGAAGACGTTTCGACGGAGGATCGCCTCTGCGGACGCCGGCCTGAACTTCACTCCTCGGAGCGCAAGCGGAATCAGCGCCACGATGACGAGCGCGTTGAAGATCACGGCCGAGAGGACCGCACTCTCGGGGCTGTGCAATTTCATGATGTTGAGCGCGTTGAGCTGCGGGTAGGTGGCGACGAACAGCGCCGGGATGATGGCGAAGTACTTGGCCACGTCGTTGGCGATGGAGAACGTCGTGAGCGATCCCCTGGTGATCAGCAGCTGCTTGCCGATTTCGACGACATCGATCAGTTTGGTGGGGTTGGAGTCGAGGTCGACCATGTTGCCGGCCTCCTTGGCCGCGGTCGTCCCAGTGTTCATCGCCACACCGACATCGGCCTGGGCCAATGCGGGCGCGTCGTTGGTGCCGTCGCCGGTCATGGCCACGAGCTTCCCGCCCTCCTGCTCGTGCCGGATCAGCTCCAACTTGGCCTCGGGAGTCGCCTCGGCCAGGAAGTCGTCGACGCCGGCCTCCTGGGCAATGGCGGCCGCGGTCAACGGGTTGTCGCCGGTGATCATGACCGTTTTGATCCCCATCTGGCGCATCTCGGCGAACTTCTCCTGGATGCCTTCCTTCACGACGTCCTTCAACTCGATGACACCGAGGATCGTCGGACCCTCGGCGACGACGAGCGGGGTGGACCCGGCCCGGGCGATGCGATCGACGATCTCTTGGAGCCCGTCAGGCGGCGTGCCCCCCTGCTCGACCGCCCAGGCCCGTACCGAATCGGCCGCACCCTTGCGGATCTGGCGGCCATCGACGTCGAGACCCGACATCCGGGTGGTCGCCGAGAACGGGACGAACTCGTGCGAACCGATGGGCAGCTCCCTCTCGCGGATGCCGAAGCGCTCCTTGGCCAGGACCACGATGGACCTACCCTCGGGGGTCTCGTCGGCCAGCGAGGCCAGCTGGGCGGCGGAGGCCACCTCCTCTTCGGTGTGCCCGTGCGCCGGGAAGAACGCCGACGCCATGCGATTCCCGAGCGTGATCGTCCCGGTCTTGTCGAGCAGCAGCGTCTGCACGTCGCCCGCCGCCTCGACCGCACGTCCGCTCATGGCGAGGACATTTCGCTGGACGAGGCGGTCCATGCCGGCGATTCCGATAGCTGAGAGGAGCGCTCCGATGGTGGTCGGGATGAGGCACACAAGTAGCGACACCAAGATGACCACCGACACCGTCGCGCCCGAGTACTTCCCGAAGGCCTGCAGGGTCACGACGACGGGTATGAAGACGATGGTCAGCACGGCGAGAAGTATGGTGAGGGCGATCTCGTTCGGGGTCCTCTGCCGGTTGGCCCCTTCGACCAAGGTGATCATGCGGTCGAGGAAGGTGTGGCCGCGCTCGGCAGTGATCCGCACCACGATGCGGTCGGAGAGGACGCGCGTCCCGCCCGTGACGGCAGAGCGATCACCTCCGGACTCACGGATGACTGGTGCCGACTCCCCGGTGATGGCCGACTCGTCCACCGAGGCGATCCCCTCGACGATTTCGCCGTCCGAGGGGATGAGGTCGCCCGCCTCGCACACCACCAGGTCCCCCTTCGCCAGATCCGCGGCCGCGACCCGCTCCTCGGAGCCGGCCGGCGTGAGACGGCGTGCCTCAGTGTCGGCGCGCATGCGGCGCAAGGTGTCGGCCTGAGCTTTTCCTCGCCCTTCCGCCATCGCTTCGGCGAAGTTGGCGAACATCACCGTAAGGAAGAGCCAGACGGTGATGGACCAGTCGAATACCCCGGGGTGCGCGATCGACTCGACCAGAGTCACGATCGTGCCGACGAGCACGACGAACATGACCGGGTTCTTGATCTGCACCCGAGGGTCGAGCTTCTTGACGGCATCGACGAGGGCGCGGCCCATGATCTCGCGGTCGAAGAGACTCCGAGACCCCGCGACGCCGTGTGGCAAGTCGCTTGGCTGGGATTGCGGTTGTGTGGTCACTGTGGTCATCAGAAGAACTTTCCGTGGCTGAGCTGCTCGACGATGGGTCCGAGCGAGACGGCGGGGAAGAAGGTGAGGCCACCGATGATGAGGATCACGCCGATGGTCAGGCCGACGAACATGCCATTGTCCGTCCGGAAGGTGCCGAGCGACGCGGGCACCATGCCCTTGGCCGCCAAGCCCCCTCCGAGCGCCAGGGCTGGGATCATCACCCCGAACCGGCCGATCAGCATATCGATGCCTCCAACGGTGTTGTAGAAGGCGGTGTTGCCCGTCAGGCCTGCGAAGGCCGACCCGTTGTTGTTGGCCTGCGAGGTCAGGGCGTAGAGGATCTCGCTGAATCCGTGGGGTCCGGCGTTCAGCGGGCCGGCCCGCCCGGCATGGACTGACACCGCGATGGCCGTCAGCACAAGCACGATGATCGGCATCACCAGTGCTCCCAGGCCGGCGAGCTTCACCTCCCGGGCCTGGATTTTCTTCCCCAGGTACTCGGGTGTTCGCCCAATCATGAGGCCGCCGATGAACACCGCGATGACGGCGTAGATGAGGATGGTGTAGAGGCCGCTGCCTGTCCCGCCCGGGGTCACCTCGCCCAACATCATGCCGCTCATCGGCCCGAAGCCACCGATCGGGGTGTACGAGTCCGTGGCGCTGTCCACGGCGCCGTCCGAAGTCTGCGTCATCGACACGTTGAAAAGCGCGCTCGTGGTGTCGCCGAATTCGGAGTTCTTGCCGTTGGTGTTGCCCACCGTGGAGTGCACGCCTGCCGCCGCCACCGCCGGGTTGTTCTGGTGCTCGGCATAGGCCGTGAAGCCGACCCAGGTGCCGAAGATCAGCACCATGGCGACCAGCAGGGCGGCACCGTGGCGGATGCTCCCGACCATCTTGCCGAAGGTGTAGGTCAGCGCAAATGGGATCGACAGCGTGAGCCAGATGTAGATGAAGTTGGTGAGCGCCGTCGGGTTCTCGAAGGGGTGGCCCAGGTCGACGTTGAAGAACCCGCCGCCGTTCGTGCCCAGCTGCATGATCGGCCCCATGAAGCCCGCCGGCCCCCGCGGGATCGTCTGCGTGACGCCGTTCATCGCGTTGTGGATCGACACGGGCCCGGCCAGCGTCTGCACCGCGCCCGAGGCGACCATCACGATCCCCGCCAGGAAGGCGATCGGGAGCAGGATGTAGAGCATGCAGCGGGTGATGTCGACCCAGAAGTTGCCGATTGTCGGTGAGTTCCGGCGCGAGAAGCCCCGGGTCACGGCGATGGCCACGGCGATCCCGACCGCGGCGCTCACGAACTGCTGCACCGTCAGCACGCCGATCTGCGAGAAGTACGACATAGTCGTCTCGCCGCCGTAATTCTGCCAGTTGGTGTTGGTGAGGAACGAGATGGTGGTGTTGAAGCTGAGCGCCTGCGGCACCGCCCCGAAGTGCTGCGGGTTGAGGGGCAGCGATCCCTGGATCCGCAGCAGGAAGTAACCGACCACGAGGAACACTCCGGAGAAGATCACCGTCGAGCCGGCGTAGCGCTGCCACGACTGCTCCCGGTCGGGGCTGGTCCCGAGGAGCCGGTAGAACGGTCGTTCCAGCCAAGCCAGGAAGTGGACGCGGCCGTCGAAGACGGCGGCCATGTACGAACCCAGGTACCGCCAGGCGATTCCCAGGGCGACGATCAGGAGGACGATGGTCCAGAAGAAGCTCACGTCAGAACCACTCAGGCTTGAACATGGCGACGCCTATGTAGATGAACATCACGATGGAAATTCCGAGGAGGAGTCCCTGAACCCAGGTCATACCCGCTCCAGACACCAGATGAGGCCCATGAACACCGCGACGAACGCCACGAAGCCCAGGATTGCGAAAAGGTCTGCCATGGGCCCATCGTGCCGGTGGGTTCGTGAACCCGATGTCAACGCGGCGGATGGGCGCGTCAACAGAATGTCAATACCCGACAGCGCCCTCTGTGCCTAAGGTGAGCACGGTCACGGACCGAAAGTGGGGTGGACGATGGCGTTGGACTTGAAGGGGTGTCGCACGCTGGTGACGGGGGGTTCCTCGGGCATCGGGGCCGGGCTGGCGGAGGCCCTGGCCGAGCGGGGTGCCGTCGTCGGCATCTGCGCCCGCCGGGCCGACCGGCTGGCCGAGGTCGTGGAGCGCTGCATGGCGCACTCCCCCGACAGCCGGATGTGGGTCACCAACCTGGCCGACGACGACGAGGTGGACCAGCTGGCCGTCGACGTCATGGACGCCTTCGGCGGTGTCGACCTCCTGGTCAACAACGCCGGCATCCCCAAGCGGCGCCACGTGAAGGAGCTCGACATCGACACCATCACCGCGGTCATGCACCTCAACTACCTGTCGCCGATGCGCCTGACCATGGCCCTGCTGCCCCAGATGCTGGCCCGCGGCTCGGGCACCATCGTGAACATCTCGTCGATCGCCGCCAAGCTCAGCGCGCCCGGCGAGTCCGCCTACGACGCCTCGAAAGCGGCGCTGACTGCGTTCTCCGAGGCGATGGCGGTGGACCTGTGGGAGGACGGCATCAAGGTGATGGTCGTGTACCCGGGGGTGATCGACACCGAGCTGTTCACGCTGCCGGACAACGACGTGCCGGACCTGCCCGTCGCGGCCGAGCCGGTCTCGGTGGCCGTCGACGCCGTCCTGGCCGGGCTGGCGTCGGGGGCCGCCCAGATCTACGTGCCCGAGTGGTTCCACGGCGTCACCGCCAACAAGGAGAAGGACGTCGGCGCGTTCCTCGAGGGCACGGCGGCCTACCTGCGGGACCAGAAGCAGAAGAAGGAGCAGGAGCAGCGGGCCTGAGGAGGTGGACGTGAAGATCGAACCCGACGCGGCCGGCATGCGCGCCGACCGCCTGGAGCGCATCACCGAGCACTTCGGCACGAATTACGTCGACACCGGGAAGATCGTGGGCTGCCAGATCACGGTCGTCCGGGGTGGGCACACGGCGTACCAGCGCTCGCTCGGGCTGATGGACCGGGAGCACGGCGTCGCGATGGCGGACGACGCCATCTTCCGCATCTACTCCATGACCAAGCCCATTGCCTCGGTCGCCCTCATGCAACTCTACGAGCGCGGCATGTTCCAGCTCCTCGACCCCGTCCACCGCTACATCCCCGCCTGGCGGACCCTCCAGGTCGGCGAGGTGCAGGACGACGGCTCGGTCAACCTGGTGAAGCCACGGCGCCCGATGAACATGCGCGACGTGCTCATGCACACGACCGGGCTCCCCGGCGCCCTCTTCCCGGGGAACCCGATCGACGACGCGTTCGCCACGGCCCGGGCGGCGCTCGGTGGCGGGCAGACCCTCGAGAGCGTCACCGCCCTGCTGGCCGAGCACCCGCTCAAGTTCCACCCGGGCACGCACTGGAACTACGGCCTGTCCACCGACATCGTCGGCCGGCTGGTCGAGATCCTCTCGGGGCTGCCGTTCGACGAGTACCTGCGCCGGGAGGTCTTCGAGCCCCTCGGCATGGTCGACACCGGCTTCTTCGTCCCCGAGGCCTCGCTGCCCCGGCTCGCCGCCTGCTACCAGCACAGCCCGGGCACCGCCCCGCGGCTGATGGACGGCCCCTTCGCCAACGGGTTCATGCGGCGGCGGCCCTATCTCTCGGGCGCCGGCGGCCTGGTGTCCACGACCCGGGACTACGTCGCCTTCTGCCAGATGCTGGCCAACGGCGGCCAGCTCGACGGCCGGCGGGTGCTCGGGCGCAAGACCCTGGAGCTCATGACGGTGAACCACCTGCCCGGCGGGGCGTCGCTGCAGGACCTGGCGATCGGGGGCTTCGGCGAAGCGGGCTTCGAGGGCGTCGGCTTCGGCCTGGGCTTCGCCGTGGGCCTGGGCCCCGCGGCAACGGCCATGGCCGGCTCGCGCGGCGACTTCTACTGGGGCGGGGCCGCCAGCACCGCCTTCTGGGTCGACCCGGACGAGGACCTCTACGTGGTGTTCATGACGCAACTCTTCCCGTCCGTCGCCTACCCGTTCCGGGCCCAGCTGCGCGCGCTCGTCTACCAGGCCATCGACGACTGATGGCCGGCGGCGAGGCGCCCGTCGGTCCGGCCGACGCCGCGGCGGTCCCGCGCTTCGCCGGACTGGCCACGTTCGCCCGGCTGCCCACCGTGGCCGAGGTGCCGCGGTGGGACATCGCGGTGGTGGGCGTGCCGTTCGACGGGGGCACCAGCTACCGGCCCGGGGCTCGCTTCGGCCCCGCCGCGGTGCGCCAGAGCTCGCGACTCCTGCGCCCCTACCACCCGGCGCTCGACACGCTCCCCTTCGAATTGGCCCAGGTGGTCGACGCCGGCGACATCGCGTGCACGCCGTTCAGCGCCGAGGAGGCGGTCGGGCAGATCGAGGCGGCGGCCGACGCGCTCCTGGCGGGAGGCGGGCGGCTGTTGGCGGTCGGGGGCGACCACACGATCGCCCTTCCCCTCCTGCGCGCCACCGCACGGCGGCACGGTCCGCTCGCCCTGGTGCACTTCGACGCGCACCTCGACACGTGGGACACCTACTTCGGCCAGCGCTTCACCCACGGGACGCCGTTCCGGCGGGCCTGGGAAGAGGGCCTGCTGCGACGCGACCGCAGCGTCCATGTCGGGTTGCGGGGACCGCTGTACTCGGACGCCGACCTGTCCGACGACACCGGAATGGGCTTCGCCCAGATCACGACCGACGACGTCGACACCCTTGGTGTCGCCACGGTGGTCGACCAGGTGCGGGAGCGGGTCGGCGACGCGCCGGTCTACGTGTCGGTGGACATCGACGTCCTCGACCCTGCGCACGCCCCCGGCACGGGGACACCCGAGGCGGGCGGCCTGACCAGCCGGGAGCTGCTGGCGATGGTGCGCGGCCTGGAGCCGGCCGCGGTGGTGGGCGGCGACGTGGTGGAGGTGTCCCCCGCCTACGACCACGCCGAGATCACGGCGGTGGCCGCGGCGCACGTCCTCTACGACCTGATCACTCTGCTGGCCCGGCGTCGCGGCGTCTGACCCGGGCCCGACCCGGGCCGGGCGCTTGTAACAGTGCATTCACGTACGGGAAACCGGCCGCGAACGTTGCCCACTTAGGGTGAGCGGCACAGTGCCGTAGGAAGCGGGGACGATCGGGTACGTGAAGCGAGACCTTCTGGTTGGTGTGGCCCAGTGGTTGTCCGCCCCAGGCGAGCCACGGCAGAACATGAGCGTGGCGATCGGCATGATGGACGAGGCGGCGTCGCGCGGGGTCGAGCTGCTGGTCCTCCCCGAGTTGTGGTCGTGCGGCTACGACCCCGAGACCCTCGGGCGCGACGCCAGGGCGGATGCCGAGCCGATCGGGGGCCCGCGCTCGGAGCGGCTCGCCGAGGCCGCCCGCCGGCGCGAGATGTGGCTGGCGGCCGGGAGCGTGCCCGAGCTGGGCGAGAACGGCCTCCTCTACGACACCGCGCTCGTGTTCAACCCGCGGGGCGAGCTGGTGGCCTGGCACCGCAAGGCGCACCTGTTCCCGCCGACGCTGGAGCCGACGGTGTTCACCCCGGGCGACCGACTGACCACGTTCGACGACCCCGCCCTCGGCCGCGTCGGTCTCGTCGTGTGCTTCGACGGTGACTTCCCGGAGGTGGCCCGCACCCTGGCCCTGCGCGGGGCACGGCTCATCCTGGCCCCCGCCGCCTACGAGGTGGAGGGCGCCAACGCCTGGGACCTCCTCTACCCCGCGCTGGCCCTCACCAACAGCCAGTGGTGGGTGCAGGCCAACCAGGCCGGTTCGCACTCGACGTCCACCCTGTTGGGCGCAAGCCGGATTGTCGCGCCGACGGGCACCGTGGTGGCCGAGGCCAGCCGGGCGGTGCCGGGGTCATCGAGCCGGGCGGAGCTGCTGGTCCACCGGATCGACCTGCACATCGCGTATGCCCGCGAGGGGATCTCGGGGTTGCTGGAGGACGAGCGGCATCCCGAGCTCTACTTCGACCGCGTGCCGGTCGAGTCGGCGTAGCGCAGCGCAGCTCGCTGGTCACGGCGCCGGGTCGGCGGGGAGACCCAGCGCCGCACGGACGCGGTCTCGAAAGGTGAGGTACTGCGCGTGGGCCAGCCAGGGAGCCGACGCCAGCCTCTCGATCAGGTGCGGCTCCCCCACCACCTCACCATCGGTGAACTGTGCAAAGGTGAGGTCGACGTCGAGGCCGGGCAGCCGGTTCCAGTAGTGGAAGCCCTGCGGCGAGCCGTCGGCGTGGTGCACCTCGGCCTCGAGCAGCAGGCCGCCGAGCAGGTCGTGGACCACGAGCGCGGTCACGGCACACTGACCCCGCGACGGGTTGGCCGGTCTCCACAGCGCGGCGTCGCTCGGATCGCAGGTCTCGACGGACCACGAGGCACGGATGGCGGCCTCGAGGTCGTCGAGCGTGGGTGGCCGTCCTGCTCGGGATTCGTCGGAGCAGGTCACCCCTTCAGTTAACACGGAGCGGGACGGGTTCCGGCCGCGAGCCCACCCACGCCGGCCCTTGACGGTCCGGCGTGGGTGGGGTTGGCTGGCCGCCGGGCCGGGTGCAGACGCCGGCCGCGCGCGCAGAGGGGATCGCATGAAGATCGCACTCATCGGGACGGGCTTCATCGGCACCACACTCGGGAGCTCGCTGGCCGATGCCGGGCACGAGGTCGTCTACGGCTCCCGGCACCCCGGCGAGAGCGCCCCCGGCGGCGGGACGGTCGCGTCGATCGGCGAGGTGCTGGCCGACCCCGACGTCGTCATCCTCGCCCTGCCCGGCGCGGCCGTCGCCGAGTTGACCGCGGCCCACGGTGATGCGTTGGCGGGGAAACTCGTGATCGACGCCACCAACCGGATGGGTGCAGAGGTGGCCAACGCGAGGGCGTCCCTCCCGCCGACGGTTCGCTACGCCCGCGCCTTCAACACACTGGGCGGGGAGAACATGGCCGATCCCGTGTTCGGCGGTGAGCGGGCCGACATGTTCTTCTCCGCCCCGTCCGGTGACCGGGAGGCGGTCGAGACCGTCATCGCCGGGGTGGGCCTGCGGCCGATCTACGTCGGGGAGGACGAGGAGGCGATCATCGACGCACTGTTCCAGCTGTGGATCGCGCTGGCCATGCGACAGGGGCGGGGGCGCCGGCTGGCGCTGCGACTGCTGGAGGGCTGAGCGGGGCGACACAGCTCCGGGCCAGAGGACCTTCGGCCCTGGTCCGCCGGCCCGGCCGCGGGTGGACTGGTCAGGTGACCCAGCTGACCCGATCGGCGGTCACGCCGGTCGGCCCCCAGGATTGGCGCCGGTGGGCGGCCCTGGTCGTGGTGTGTCTCGCCGCACTCATCGTCAACGTCGACAACACCATCCTCAATGTCGCCCTGCCGACGCTCGTCCGGGATCTGGACGCCTCGTCGAGCGAGCTGCAGTGGATCGTCGACTCCTACGCCATCGCCTTCGCCGGCCTGCTCTTCGTCGGGGGGAGCCTGGCCGACCGCTTCGGGCGCCAGCGGTTCTTCCTCATCGGGCTGTCGGTCTTCGCCCTGGGTTCGGTCGGCGCCGCCTTCTCGGGCTCCGTCCATGTCCTGATCGCCTGCCGGGCCGTGATGGGAGCCGGTGCGGCCCTCACGATCCCGGCATCGCTGTCCATCATCAACGACGTCTTCCGTGACCCGGAGGAGCGGGCCCGCGCCATCGGCGCCTGGGCCGGGACCATCGGGCTCGGGATCGCCATCGGACCCATCGCCGGCGGCCTCCTGCTCTCGCGCTTCTGGTGGGGGTCGATCTTCCTGGTGAACATCCCGATCGTCCTGATCGGGTTGGTCGGTGCCGCCGCCCTGGTGCCGGACTCGAAGAACCCGGACGTGCAAAGGCCCGACCCCGTGGGCGCCCTGTTGTCGATCGTTGGCCTCGGGCTGCTGCTGTGGGCGATCATCGAGGGCCCGACGCAGGGGTGGACCTCGGGGATCGTGGCGGGAACCGGATCGGCCAGCCTCGTCGCCCTGGGTGGGTTCGTCGCCTGGGAGTGGCGTTGCGGACACCCCATGCTCAAACTGGCGTTCTTCCGCGACCGCCGGTTCTCCGTCGCGCTGGCGGCCGAGTGCCTCGCCGTGTTCGGGTTGATGGGGGCGCTGTTCCTCTCGACGCAGTTCCTCCAGTTCGACCTCGGCCTGTCACCCCTCGCCGCCGGGATCCGGATCCTGCCCATCGCCGGCATGGTGATCGTCAGCGCCGCTCTGTCCCCGGTCCTGGCGCGCCTCATCGGCACCAAGTGCACCGTGGCCGCCGGCCTGGGCCTCATCGCGGCCGGACTGTGGCAGGTCGCCGCGGCCTCGCGGCTCCAGACGACGTACGGCGACATCGTCGTCGGCCTCGTGCTGATCGGCTTCGGCGCCGGGCTGATGCTGCCGACGGCCACCAATTCTGTCATCGGCTCGGTCCCCCGGGGCGACTCAGGGATCGGCTCGGCCACCAACACGGTCGCCCTCCAGGTGGGCGGCGCCTTGGGCGTGGCCGTGGTCGGCAGTGTGATGCTGACCCGCTATCAGGGTCACATGCGGGCGGTGCTGTCCGGCCGCCACGTGCCCGCCTCCGTGGCGCAGACGATCCTGGGCTCCCTCGGAGGCGCCCTCGCGGTGGCCGCACGCGTCGGTGGGACGACCGGTTCGTTGCTGGCGCGGGAGGCGCGGACGGCCTTCATGAGCGGGAACGGGATCGCCCTGGCCGTGGCGGCGATCGTCTCCGTTGCCGGAGTGGTGCTGGTCCTGGCGGCCCTCCCGTCGCAACCCCGCAGGGTGCCGGGCGCTCGGGCCGATCAGGGGGAGGACACTGCGCAGCGTCCCCGTGGGAGGCTTTGACATCGACCCGGTCCCACCCGACGGAGCCCCGCTCCCACAGCACGGAGACGGCAGGCAGAGCCGCCGGGAGTGGGTGCGCGCCAACTTCACCGAGATCTTCGGCACCTCCGTCGCGGAGCTGCGGGCGCAGGGGGTCGACCCCCGCCAGTACGCGCTCGACCATCGCGACCAGATCCGACGTTTCGCCCGGGCGCAGCGTCGTCGGGGCATCGCGGTCCCCACCGGACGCGACGACGGCGGTGCCGGTGCGGACGGGCCTCCCGGCCGGCGCGACGGGTACGGCTACGGCTACGGCAGCGGTCGATTCGGCCCCGGAATGCGCGGTGGCAGCGCGTGGATCGGCATCCTCCTGATCCTGCTCGCGTTGCGCTTCCTGCTGGTCGACTCCTTCGTCGGTGCGCACGCCGCCATCTTCTGGGTGCTCGGCATCGGGGGGATCCTGCTGGTGGCCCGCGTGGTCCTGTTCTCGTGGCTGCGCCGGAGGAGGTTCCGTCGCTCCCCGCCGGGCGCGCACCCGGGCCCGAGCCGGGACTCCTGAGACCCCGGGATGACGGGCGCCTCAGAGCTTCATGGTGGGGTGCGGCTCGACGACGACGCTGGCGGAGCGCAGGCGCCCCAGCACGCGGTTCTCACGGCCGTAGGACAGCGGCGTGAAGAGGAGCGTGTCGAGCGGGAACCACAGGCCGACCCACACCAGGACCCAGCCCCCCGAG
>Ga0182013_10002203_pt1 | contig 25751 bp, 30 predicted proteins | sample 612S2MmetaG_FD_120487 | JGI IMG/M metagenome (GOLD analysis project Ga0182013, IMG submission 120487) | Permafrost microbial communities from Stordalen Mire, Sweden - 612S2M metaG | ecosystem: Environmental > Terrestrial > Soil > Wetlands > Permafrost | place: Sweden: Stordalen | collected...
GGGAAGCCCTATCGGGGGGAAGCCCTATCGGGGAAGCCCCATGCCTCCCTGGCCGGTGGTCCGCCTCCCGCCAGGCGCGGGATCAGTTGGCTGGGGCGGAAGGGCCGGTGGGAACCGGAGCCGGCGCGGGCAGCGTGGTCGATGGCGAGCCCGGCGTATCCAGCAGGGAACGGCTGGTTCCCATGGTGCCGCGGTTCAGCAGCGCCAGGGTCAGCGACAGCGCCATGAAGGCCGTCGCGAGGATCGCCGTGGCGCGGGTCAGCAGGTTGGCGGTGCCTCGCCCGCTCATGAACGAGCCCATGCCCTGGGAGGTGCCGATCCCCAGGCCGCCGCCCTCACTGCGCTGGATCAGCACGACGCCGATCAGGGCCAGGGTGACGAACAGGTGGATGATCAGGAGAACGGTGTTCAAGGGGTTGGTTCCGGATAGCGGCGAACGAGAGGGACTGAGACGCGGCGGACTTCTAGCGGCGGCGGGCGCGGTTGGAAAGCGTCGAGACTCCGAATGGCCCGCGTGCATGGAACCGGCCCGGGTGGGTGGGAAAACCGGGCCACATGGCACCCGCTCCGCTTCACCCGATGCTGAGGCTCCACGAACTCACGCCATGCAAGCCGACCGCGGGTCCGAGCCCCATAAACATCCCGATAAGCCACCGAAGAGGAAAATGTCCGCCTCTTCCCGTCATCCTCGGGCTCGACCCGAGGATCTCTCGACGCGCCAAGGCAGTCAAAAATCGGACAAGGTGTCTGGGCTGGCCGATCCTCGGGTCGAGCCCTACAAGATTCGCACAAGCGCGGAATGAATATCTCCCATCCAGGACTCGTGAATCCCGCCATAGTCCAGGGGACGCGGCTCGGGCGTTCCGTGTCCGGTTCAGAAGCCTCGTTTGTTTTCGCTCGGTTTTCTGCCGCCTCCGGTCTAAACCACTGATAAGATTCAACCGATCGTTCCAAAGATGTGTGATTGCCGTAGGGCTCGACCCGAGGATCTCTCGACACGCCAAGGACGTCGAAAGTCGGGCAAGGTGGCTGTGCGGGCCGATCCTCGGGTCGTGCCCAAGACTGACGTTTGACGCGAATCTTCGCCTTCGCCAGTCGTACCCTGATGGCTATGGGGCAAAGCCCCGCCGCTTGACTTCGCCCCAACCCTGTCCATTGATCCCCGGCGAATATAAAGCGAGGAGACGATGGCCCCGAAATCGAAAGTGGTCGCCAGCTTCCGGGACGCGGTGGCCGACATTCCCGACGGCAGCACCATCGCTTTTGGCGGCTTCGCGATGCCCGGAACGCCGTTCAACCTGATCCAGGCGTTGCTGGAGCAAGGCGCGAAACGCCTGACCCTGGTTGGCAACACCACCGGAGGCGCGCAGCAACCGCGCATGCCGGACATGGGAATGCTGGTTGAAAATGGTCAGGTCGCGAAGGTCATCTGCGCCTTCACCGCCGCCACGCGTCCCACCGATACGTTGCCATTCACCAAATATTACGAATCCGGCGAATGCGACGCCGAACTCGTGCCGCAAGGCACGCTGGCGGAACGGATGCGCGCGGCCGGCGCCGGCATTCCCGCGTTCTACACCCCCACCGCCGTCGGCACGGAACTCGCCGCCGGCCGCGAAACACGGGTGTTCAACGGCCGCGAGTACTTACTGGAATACGCTCTGCCGCTCGATTACGCGTTCATCCGAGCGGTCCGCGCCGACACCTTCGGCAACCTGCAATTCCACCGCGCGCAACGCAACTTCAATCCGGTGATGGCCACCGCCGCGAAGTGCACCATCGTCGAGATCGACGAACCGATCGTTCCGGCCGGCGAGATCGACGCCGACGCGGTGCATTGCTCGGGCCTGTTCGTGCATCGTCTGGTGCGTGTGCCACCGCCGCCCGAGGGTCTCTGGCCCACCAAACGGCAGGAGCGACGCCGATGAGCGGAACCAAAGGCATCAACCGCCAGCAGATGGCCGATCTGATCGCGCGGCAGTTTCAGGACGGCTGGATCGTCAATCTGGGCGTCGGCATTCCGACGATGTGCTCCAACACCGATATCGGCGACACCGACATCGTCTACCATTCGGAGAACGGTGTCATTGGTTACGGCGCCGTCGCCAAGGAGGGGATGGAGGATCTGAACCTCGTCAACGCCGGCGGTCAGAACGTGACATTGAAGCCAGGCGCCGCGGTGGTTCACCACGCCGATAGTTTCGCCATCATTCGCGGCGGTCACATCGATGTCACCGTGATGGGCGCGTATCAGGTGTCGTGCCAAGGCGACTTCGCCAACTGGAAGTTGAAGGGTCAGAAGGGCGGCGGGATCGGCGGCGCGATGGACCTCGCGGCCTGCGCGAAGCGGGTGTTCATCATTCTTGAGCACACCACGCGCGATGGCGGTTCGCGCCTGGTAGCGGAATGCGATTTGCCGGTGACGGCCCGCGGCGTGGTGAAACTCGTCGCCACCAACTACGGTTTGTTCGAACCGACCGGCGATGGATTTCACTTGTTGCAAATCGCGCCGGGCCTGACGGTGGATGACATTCGCGCGGCGACCGGGGCGAAACTGACGGTGGCCGATCCATTGCCGGTGGTGCGTCTGACGGAATGAACGACGCCACGGTCTTCGCGCTCGCCTCGGGCGCGGGCCGTGCCGCCATCGCGGTGTTGCGCATCAGTGGGCCGGACAGCGCCAGGCTGGTAACCGCTCTGTGCGGCAGTCTCCCGTCACCGCGGCGCGCCGTGGTGCGAGCCTTGCGCGACAGCAACGGCGAATTGCTCGACCGAGCGATGATACTTTGGCTCCCCGGTCCCGGCTCCTACACCGGCGAGGACTCCGCCGAGCTGCACCTCCACGCCGGCCGCGCGGTCGTCGACGCCGTCGCCGCCGCTCTGGGTTCGCTCGGCGCACGACCGGCCGAACCTGGAGAATTCACCCGCCGCGCGTTCCTCAACGGCAAGCTGGACCTCGTATCGGCCGAGGCGGTACACGACCTGGTCGCCGCCGAAACGGACGCGCAACGACGCCAGGCACTGCGGCAACTGGATGGCGCCTTGGGCGATCTGTATGGTGATTGGTCCGACCGATTGCGCCGGGCCTTGGCGCACCAGGAAGCGCTGATCGACTTCCCCGACGAAGACCTGCCAGCCGAAGTCGAAGCCGACCTGATGACCTCCGTGCGATCGTTGCGCGCGGAGATCGCCGCGCATCTGGACGATCGGCGCCGCGGCGAACGGCTACGGGAGGGTCTGTTCTTCGCTATCACCGGCGCGCCGAACGTCGGCAAGTCCTCGCTGATCAACGCGCTGGCGGAGCGCGACGTCGCGATCGTTTCCGCCACGCCGGGCACCACGCGCGACGCCATCGAAACCCGCATCGTCCTCGGCGGCGTCCCGGTGACCCTGATCGATACCGCCGGCCTGCGTGACACAACCGACCCGATCGAAGCCGAGGGTGTGCGACGCGCTTTAAACAGGGCCGCCTCCGCCGATCTGGTGATCACCGTCATCGAAGCGGGAACGCCCTTCGAACCGGCCGCCGCCGGCCTGGTCGTCGCCAACAAATCCGATCTAGTACCGGAACAAAATCCCGGCGTGCTTTGGATCAGTGCTTTGACCGGCGCCGGTCTGCCCGAGCTCCGCGCCCGCCTCGCCGCCGAGGCGACCGTTCTGACCCAATCCGGCGGTCCTCCGCCCCTAACTCGCGCCCGCCACCGCATCGCGCTTCAGGAAGCCTCGCGCGCGCTGGAAGACGCGGAGGGCGCGCGCGAGCCGGAACTACGCGGGGAGGCGATGCGCCTGGCCTTGCGCGCGCTTGGCTCCATCACCGGCCATGTCGGTGTCGAGGATATCCTGGACTCGATCTTCCGTCAGTTCTGCATCGGCAAATAGCGCGACTTCCGGCGCCGCCGGGCCGCCAGCGAACCAACAAAGCCGAAGACCAGCACCGTCAGGCTCGCGGGCTCCGGCAGATCGGACGACGTGGTTGTCGGGATATTGTCCGCGGTCAGCACGTTCTGATCGACGCCTTCGGTGAAGCCGGGCGGGATCGAAGAACCGTCGGCGCCGATCGTGGTCAGCCCGTCCAGGTTCGGCAGGTCGAACGTGCCGGGCCCGCCACTGCCATACGTCGTTCCGATCACGTTGAACAAAGCCTCGTTCGAGGTGTCGAGCAATGTTTGCCCATTCGCGAAGGCCCAACCGGCCGGCGCGTAATCGCCGCCGAACATCACGACCTCGCCCAGGGTCGCGGTGGTTTGGCCGAAGCCGCCGCTGACGCCGCCTTGTGAGGGGAATATTCCCTGCGTCGCGATGATGTAGTTCACCGCGAGCGACGGCTGGTCGTTGGTGACAGGTGTGCCCCCCGGCGGCAAATTCGCCGTCGTCAGGCTCGTCGCCGCCTGCCCGAATTGCGTCCCAACGGGATTGGCGGTGGTCGCGCCGACGGCCACGCGCCCAAGCAAATTCGGCAACGCGTAGGTCGTGCTGCCGTTGCCGCCGAACTGATCGCCGAGGACGCTGCCCAGAGCCGGGTTTCCCGCGAACGTCAGGGTACTGCCATCCGCCACGGCCCACCCATTGGGGAGGAACTGGTTGGCGTTGCCGAGGGAGCCCGCGTAGTAGGCGATCTGGCCAACAAAAGCGGAACCGTTTGTAGAGCCCATGCTCGGGAAACTGCCGCTGACCGCGATCAGCGGGATCAGCGGCAGCGATGGCTGGATGTTGCTGAACGGCACACCGCTGCCCGTCGGCGGTGGCAGGTTCGCGATCGTCAGCGACGTCGTCGCCGATCCGGTCGGCACCCCGAGCGTCTGCACCGGCAACCCGGCGCCCGCGCCGGCCCCGATGATCGCCTGTCCGATCAGGTTCGGAACGCCGAAATTGGTGGTGCCATTGCCGCCGTATGTGGTTCCGACAAGGCTGAACACGGACGAATTGCCGGTAATCGGCAGCGTCTGGCCGTTGGCGTAAACGCTGCCGGACGGCGCGTAATTCCCCGCGAAATCATAAATGAAGCCGTCCGTGTTCCCGAGTGCGCCACCACTGGTAAAGCTTGGAAACACGCCGCCGGCCCCGGTCGGTGTGACCTGAGTCAGGGCCAACGACGGCTGAATATTGGTGAACGGCTGCCCTGGGGTATCCGCTCGGGCGGCCGTGAGCCCGGCGATGGCCATGATCGAGGCACAAGCGAGCAAGGGCGTTTTCAGCATAGCCGCCTCCCATCCGATGGACGTCTGTCCGAATTCATGACACATGAGGCTCGTTTCGTCATCAGGAATCTTAATAAAAGATACAAATAAAGAATGAGTCCCATTTTGTGAGCGTCTTCAGCCAACGGTTTTCCATCCGGGGGCCGGTTTCAGACCCAATCCTCCTCGAAAACCCCTCAGCCTTCCAGCCACACCGTCACCTGTGCCGCGCCATACTTTCGCTCCGCCAGCGTCTCCACCTCCAGAGGCGGCTCGTCGCGGCCGGTCTCGGCGACAATCAGGCTTCCCGCTCCCACGCGGCCGGTCGCGCGCAATCGCGCCAGCGCCCGGGCCACCAGATCCTGCCCATACGGTGGATCGAGAAATACGATGTCGGCCTTTTCACCGCCCGGAATCCGCAGCGCGTCGATGGACAGCACGATGCAACGATCCTCCGCCCGGCAGGCGGCGATATTGGCGCGCAACGCGGCCAGCGCCGGCCGGGCCCATTCCACGAAGTCGGCCTTGGCGGCGCCGCGCGACAAAGCCTCCAACCCCAGGGCGCCGGTGCCGGCGAACACGTCCAGCACCGTCGCGCCTTCGATCAGGGACCGGCCGGCCCATGGCGCGTGCATCAGAATATCGAATAACGCCTGGCGGACGCGGTCGGCGGTGGGCCTCGTTTCCGTCCCGGATGGCGCGGTCAGCGTCCGGCCACGCCAGTCGCCGGCGACGATGCGCATTCAGCGATGCCGGGCGCGCGACACCGGCTCGACCGCGGCCTTGGGAAGTTGCTCGCGCAGCACGCGGACCGGAACTTCCTCGATCCCGCCACGCGGCAACGTGCCCAACTGGAACGGTCCGTAAGCGATCCGAATCAGCCGCGTCACGTCCAGCCCCAGATGCGCCATCACGCGGCGAATTTCGCGGTTGCGGCCTTCCTTCAGGCTCACCGTCAGCCAGGCGTTGTCGCCCTTCTTCGCGTCCAGGCCCGCCTCGATGGGGGCGTAATGCACGCCGTCGATGGTCACGCCTTTCGCCAGAGCGGCCAACGCCGCCGGAGCGACCGTGCCATGCACCCGCACGCGATACCGCCGGATCCAGCCGGTCGAGGGCAACTCCAAGGTCCGGGCCAGCGCGCCGTCGTTGGTTAGCAGCAACAATCCCTCGCTGGTCAGATCCAGGCGCCCGACGCTGATCACCCGCGGCAGTTGCTGGCGCAATTTGTCGAACACCGTTGGCCGGCCCTCGGGATCGCGATGCGTCGTAACCAGGCCTTCGGGTTTGTGATAGCGCCAGAGCCGTGTGCGATCCGGTTCCTCGACCAGCTTGCCCTCGACGGTGACCAGATCGCCAGGCGTCACGAATGTCGCCGGGTGCGTGACGGTGACGTTGTTGAGGCGGATCTTGCCCTCGGTCAGCAGGCGTTCGGCGTCGCGCCGGCTGGCGACGCCGGCGCGCGCCAGATATTTCGCGATCCGGTCGCCGCGAGGGGGTGCCGCGGTCTCGCTCATGGCCGGCACGCCGCGACCAGCGCGTCGAAAATCCGCCGGTCGCCTGGGTCGATGAAATATTCCGGATGCCACTGCACGCCGAGGCAAAACCGGTAGCGCGCGTCCTCCACCCCTTCGATCACCGTATCGGCGGCGACCGCGTTGACGACCGCGTAAGGTCCAGGTTCGCGCACCGCCTGGTGATGCGCGGAGTTGACGTGCATCTCCGCCGCGCCAACGATCCGGTGCAACAACGTTCCCGCCACGACGGTCACCGCGTGGCCCGGCTCATGCCGCGGGTTCGGCTGCTCATGCGCCAACGCGTCCGCGACCGTGTCGGGGATGTGCTGGATCAGCGTGCCTCCCAACGCGACCGCGAGCAATTGCTGGCCGCCGCAAATTCCCAGCACCGGCAGGTTCCGGTTCAGCGCGCCTTGCATCAGCGCCATCTCCGCCTCGGTGCGGTCTTCCTTCAAGGTCACCGTGGCGTGGCGCGCGGCGTCGCCATACAGCGACGGATCGACATCGAACGCGCCGCCGGTCACCACCAACGCGTCGATGTGATCCAGATAGTCTCCAGCCAAAGCGGCATCGTGCGGCACCGCGACCGGCAATCCGCCGGCCGAAGCGACCGCGTCCAGGTAGTTCCGGCGCAGCGCGTACCAAGGATATTTCGAGTAACCGCCCGGCTGCTCGGAATCCAGGGTCACGCCGATAACGGGTCGGTTGTTCATGCGCCGTTGCTAGACCCCGCGCACCGGAAGGGGCAAGAGGGATGCATGGCCATGGAAATCGCCCTGGAAGAAGCGCGCGCCGCCGCCTTGCGCGGGGAGGTCCCGGTAGGCGCCGTTGTGCTCGGACCCGACGGCGCCGTGCTGGCCCGCGCCGGGAACGAGGTCGAAGCGCGACACGACGCCTCGGCCCATGCCGAATTGCTGGCGTTGCGCGCGGCCGCTCAGCTCCGAGGCGACTCACGGCTGCCCGATTGCGACCTGGTCGTGACCTTGGAGCCGTGCCCGATGTGCGCCCATGCCATCAGCCTGTTCCGCGTCCGTCGCCTGATCTTCGGCGCCTACGATCCGAAAGGTGGCGGCGTGGAGCACGGCGCGCGCGTTTTCGCAGCCGCTTCCTGCCACCATCACCCCGAAATCATCGGCGGCGTGCGTGAGACCGAAGCCGGTTCGCTGCTGCGCGCGTTCTTCGCGGCGCTGCGTTGAACCCGCCGCGGATTGCCGATAGCGCCCGGTCGCCCCATACTTGCGCCATGAGAGACGTCCTCACGCTGCTTCTGAACGGGGAAAACCGTCAGTTCGAGACCCCCGCCCGCGGCCCCTTGTCCGTACTCGGCCTGCTGACCGAGCTTGGCCTGGACATGCGCAAGGTCGCGGTGGAGCGGAATGAGGAAATCGTCCCGCGCTCGCGTTACGCGGAGACGTGGCTGGCCAGCGGCGACCAGCTTGAAATCGTACATTTCATCGGTGGAGGCTGACCATGGACCAGGCAATGACCGACCAGGACATTCATGCCCCGGATGGGCATGCCGAGAACGGGGATGCCGAGGACGTGTGGACGGTCGCCGGCCGGACCTTCCGCTCCCGCCTGATCGTCGGCACCGGCCGCTATAAGGACCTGGAGGAAACCGGCGCCGCGATCGCCGCCAGCGGAGCGGAAATTGTCACCGTGGCCGTGCGGCGGGTCAATTTGTCCGATCCCAAGGCGCCAATGCTGCAGGATTACGTCGATCCGAAGAAATATACTTACCTGCCGAACACCGCCGGCTGCTTCACCGCCAACGACGCCGTTCGCACCCTGCGTCTGGCCCGCGAGGCCGGCGGCTGGAATCTGGTGAAGCTGGAGGTGCTCGGCCCGCCCCCGCTGCTGTATCCCGACATGCGCGGCACGTTTGAAGCGGCCGAAGTGCTGATCAAGGACGGCTTCGAGGTCATGGTCTACTGCGCCGACGATCCGCTGGCCGCCAAACGGCTGGAGGAGATGGGGTGCGTCGCGATCATGCCCCTCGGCGCGCCGATCGGCTCCGGTCTGGGCGTGCAGAACCCCGCCATGATCAGCATGATGATGGAGCACATCACCGTGCCGTTCCTGGTCGATGCCGGTGTCGGCACCGCGTCCGACGCGGCGATCGCGATGGAACTTGGCTGCACCGCGGTACTGCTGAACTCCGCCATCGCGCACGCGAAGCATCCGGTGATCATGGCCCGGGCGATGAAGCACGCGATCGAGGCCGGCCGTCTGGCTTACCTCGCGGGCCGCATGCCGCGCACCATGGGTGCCGATCCCTCCAGTCCGTTGACGGGATTGATCCGGTAGTCAGGGTATCGTCGCTCCCCGGCGGCGCCAGAGTCGCACCCCTTCCAGCCACGCCGCGAACGCGTCGGCGATCGCGATCAGGTCTTCTTCCGTTGGGACGATCGCCTCATGGGCGGCTTGCTCGAACATCCAACCAAGCGCGGCCAGCCGAGGGGCGGCGACCGTGCCGGCGGCGCCCTTCAGCGTATGCATCTCCCGGATCAGCGTGCCGACCGTCTGACCCCCCGCGGCAAGCCGTCGCAAGCGGTTGCCGGTCTCCGCTTCGAAAATGCCGACCATTTCCATGATGCCGTCTTCGCCGATCATGTCGCTGAGTTCGCCGAATTCGACGGCATCGAACGCGGCGGGTGCAGCCTCGGCGATCGCCGAAGTCCCGTAGGCCATCTTCGTCGCTCCATGTTGTGGCCTGGAACCTATCAGCAACGTCTTAACGAACCGTTAACACGGCCCCGAGAATCGAAAAAATGACGCGGGTGTTCACAATGGGGCATCGCGCCGGAACAAAGGTGCCGGCGGCGCGTTACGCCGACGGGTTTCCCTTCGCGCCACCTCCCTTGGCGAGGACGCCCACGCCCGGCCGGAAAATGGAATTGCGTTTCGAACAGGCACTGAACCAATGAACATGATCACCTCGCCAGGCGGATACGGAGGCCATCGCGTCCGCGTGATGTGGGAACGTCCCGCTGGCTTCTGGAGCGTTTGGCCGTTTAAGAAAATTCGCAAGCCGGTGCCGCTTTACGTCTTCGTCGGCTATGTCCTCGGGCAGGAACAACCGTTGCGGATTTGCCTGCCTGGCGACGGATCGACGCCGTTCGTGATCCAGGATCCGCTGGATTACGACGGCGGAGGGTTTAAGCACGGCCCGTATGTCAAATCATCGCGCTACGATACCGAAAATCGCGGCCATACGCTGTCCCGGCTATTTGAATTGTTGCATCATTGCGCCGAACACGGCGACGAGAACTGGGCCACCGCGGAAAAGCAGGAGCTGGATCAGGCGTTGGATCACTTCTACACCTGGATCTGGCGAGAGCAGCGGCTGGACCGGGAGGTTCGTTCGGGAAGCTGATCGCTACCCCAGCAGAGCAGCCCGAAACCGGTCACGCGCGATGTGCGGCACCAGATTGCGCGGAATGCGGTTCGGCGGTCCCTCCTTCACGCGCAGCAGGATGAACGCCAGGCTGCCGCCCTCCTTTAACAACCGGCGCCCTTCTTTGAGGTCGGTCTCGGTATTGATCGTGGTCACCACCGGAAATCCCGCGCCCGCCGCGATCTTGTCCAGTTGCACGCCGAGGCCAGTGTGACTCTCCTGGTTGCCGGTCTCTCCGTAGTGCCCGTTATCGACGCAGATCACGGTCAAATTGGGTGGGTTCTGCAAGGCGATTGTCGCCAGCGCGCCCAAATTCATCAGCATCTCCCCGTCGCCGGTGACAACCAGGACGCGGCGGTTCTTTTGCGTCAGCGCCAGGCCCAGACCCATCGTCGGCGCCGCGCCCATCGCGCCGCCCAGACCGAACACGGACGGCGAATCCCCCGTCAACGCCGTCAGCTCCTGCGCGGTGCCCGCCAGGCCCGCGACGATCAAATAATCCGCCGGATTTTCGATCAGCGCCGGGATCGCATGCCGGCGATCCAGCACGGGATCCGGAAAGGACGACATCTGCAACTTGTTCAATCGTGCCATGACGCTCTCCCGTTTAAAACTTCTTGGCGCCGAGCAGACGCTGGCTCAACAGCACCGCGACCGCCTGACCCGCCTGAAACACCATCGTCAAAGCATTTGAAACGACCGGTAAGACGTCGTCCGGCGTCGAGCACTGCAACACCACCACGCCCATCGCTTTCAGCACCGGCTCCACCGCCTGACCCATCGCGAACTGCCAGGGATTGCCCTCCCCGAATTCGCCGCGCATCGACACCAACGTCAGCAGCGGAAAGCGGCAACCATTGGTCAGCGACAGCATGTTGATGCAATTGCCGACACCGGACGATTGCATCAGCAAAACGCCGCGTCCCCCGCCCAGATCGGTGCCGGCGAGCAGCGCCACGCCCTCTTCCTCGGTGGTCAGGGGAATCGATTGCGCATCCGGATCGGCCAACGACCGGTCGATCAGCACCCGATGGCCCGCGTCGGGGACGTAGGCGAACTGGCTGACCTGGTGGGCCCGCAACAAATCATACAGCGCGTTGGGCCAGTCCTGGATGGGATCCACCATATTGATCGCTTCCTTTTCACGCAACCTGACCAGACCCCTGGCGTTAGCCCAATCGAGCCACCGGGAGAAAGGTAACGCGATGTTTTTCCATCAAAAAGAATTAATCCAGCCGGTCAAGGTTGGCAAACCCGCACGATGAGCACGCTCCTCGGCGGACAGCGCGCGCCAAGGCGCATTAAGGCAACAGGCTGGCGATCCGCGCGCCGAATTGTTCATCGAACGCTGGCTCATAGACGCCAGCATGACCTTTCGGCATCGCGGGTTCAAATATTGACGTCAGATTGACTCCAAACCTCGCGCGCGCGACCGCCAGTCGCCGCGCGGGGTCAGGGTCGTACGGATCATCCGCCATCTGCACCAGCACCACGCGTGTGCCATTGTTGATCGCCGACTCCCACAGCGCGTCCCAATCCGCCATGGCTTGCGCCTTGCGAGCCTCGCTCGTGCCATGCGCCGCCGGTGAGAACGCGACCACCGCGTCGGCGAGCCCCGGATGGGCCAGAATCGTCAACGCGATCCAGGCTCCGCGCGAATGTCCCGCGATAATCACGTGGCGATATCCCTGTGCGCGTAATGCCTGAACGTGGCGCGCCAGCGTCGCGCCACCTCGGTCCAACGGATCGTCGCCGCGATCCCGATCGAAGCACCAAACATCCATTCCGGTGGCGGCTTCTCGTTGCACGAAATCCGGCGGCGGCGGCGGACCCGTTTGGTCCCTGCCATAAGTCCCGGGAACCCACACCAGGACGCCCTTGGCCGCGTCCGGGCCCACATAAGAAAATCCAGGCGCGCGAACGAAGTCAGCCCCTCCCGCGAACGCCGGCCCACTCAACACCCAGACCCAAATAATCAGCCGAAGCAACACGCCATGACCTGGGCGAACGCTCTCGCGCGATGACTGACGGCGTGCTTCCGGTCGGGATCCATTTCGCCAAACGTGGCAGTGCCCCCCTCTGGAACGAACATGGGATCGTAGCCGAAACCTTTATCGCCACGCGGCGGCCAAATCATGGTGCCATCGACCCGGCCGACGTACGTTTCAGTATGTCCATCCGGCCACGCGAGACACAACGCGGCGACAAACCACGCCCGCCGGTCCGCCGCGTCACCCGCTCGTTCGTTCACCAAAGCCATTGCCTGCGCGAAATCTTTCTCGGGGCCAGCCCAACGGGCGGATAACACGCCTGGTTCTCCGCCGAGGGCGGCGACGCAGAAGCCGGAATCGTCGGAAAACGCAAGCATTCCGGTCGCGGTCGCCGCCGCCAGTGCTTTGATGCGCGCGTTGCCGGCGAAGTCAGGCGCGGGTTCCTCTGGCTCCGTCAATCCCAGATCGCCGGCGGAGACGATTTCGATCTGATAAGGACGCAACAACTCGGCCAGTTCTTTCAATTTGCCTTTGTTGTGGCTTGCCAGAACCAGTTTTTCGCCGGACTTGAGTTTACGGCCCATCAGTCCCCCACGGCCTTCCGTTGCGCCTCGAACAACGCCGACGTACCGACGCGGGCGAGGCGCAGCAATTGCCCAAACTCATCCTCGGAAAACGCGTTCTTCTCCGCCGTGGCCTGGATTTCCACCAGGCCACCGGTTCCGGTCAACACGAAATTGGCATCGGCGTCGGCCGAAGAATCCTCGTCGTAATCCAGATCCAGCACCGGCTGTCCACCAACGATCCCGCACGACACCGCCGCGACCTGGCCAATCAGCGGCATGGTTTTCAGCACATTCATTTTCATCAAATGCCGAAACGCGAGCGACAGCGCGACCCAGGCGCCGGTGATCGAGGCGCAGCGCGTGCCGCCGTCGGCGTTCAACACGTCGCAGTCGATCGTGACTGACATTTCACCCATCGCGGCGCGATCCACCACCGCGCGTAACGATCGGCCGATCAGCCGCTGGATTTCCTGCGTGCGGCCGGATTGCTTGCCGCGCGCGGCCTCCCGATCGCCGCGGGTATGCGTGGCGCGTGGCAGCATCCCATATTCGGCGGTAACCCAGCCAAGTCCTGAGTTACGCAGGAACGGCGGAATGCGTGATTCGACGGAGGCAACGCACAGAACCTCCGTGCGGCCCATGCGAATCAGGCAGGAGCCCTCAGCGTGATGCGAGAAGCCGGTGGTGAGCGAAACCTCGCGCAATGCGTCGGCGGAGCGGCCGGATGGGCGCATCATTCATATCCTTCGTGGCCGTGGGAGCGCGGTCATACCAGCAACCTCGCGCGCGGCGAAGCCCCGGCGACTTTCGCGCGACGCCGATCGGCCGTAGGGTTCAACGATCGGGAGGACCAAACGTGCTTCGATTCTTGTTGGTGGCGCTGTTATTCGCCGGTTCCGCCGCTTACGCGGAGACCACTGTCCGTGTCGGCGTGGCGGCCCGCGATCTGGGCGCGCTCGATCCGGCGTACGGTATCGGGAATGGCGACGAATTTCCGATGCGGCAAATTTATAACACGCTGGTGGCGCCGAAGGACGGCACGTCGGACATTCAATTCGACCATCTGCAAGGCGAACTGGCCGAACGGTGGGAGATGTCGCCCGACGCGCGCACCTTCACGTTCTACTTGCGCAAGGGCGTGCAGTGGCAACGCGGCTATGGAGAGGTCACGTCGGACGACGTCGCCTTCACTCTCGCGCGGATGAAAGATCCGAAGACCGGAACAGCATATTCCTCGAACTTCCGGCAGATCGAGAGCGTGGACACGCCGGATCGTTACACTGTCGTCGTTCATTTGTCGGTGCCCAATCCGTTCTTCCACGCGTTCGCGCTGATGCCTCGCTTCGGCGGCTACATCGTATGCAAGAAAGCGGTCGAGGAACTCGGCGATAAACTCCGGCAAAACCCGGTTGGCACCGGCGCGTTCACCTTCGTCAGTTATGACCCCAAGCAGAAGGTCGTGCTGCGAGCCAACGACCAGTACTGGGGCGGCAAACCGAAAATCGACGTGCAGGAAGTGCTGTATTTGCCGGAGACAGCGTCCCGCACTTTGGCGTTTGTCAAAGGCGACGTCGACATGATCGAGGGCGCCACCGTGCCCGGTTGGCTGCCCAGCCTGCGCAAGCAAATGCCGGATATGGTCGCCGATTTTGGCCGTCCGGGCGCTGTGTTCGCCGCGCACCTGAACATGACGCGCAAGCCGTTGGATGATTTGCGGGTGCGCCAGGCCATCGCGCACGCCATCGATACGCGAGTCTGGAGCGCGGCGTACGGCGACTTCGTCGAGCCGATGTACGGCGTCTCGCCGGTCGGCTTTTACGGCGCGTTGACCAAGGCCGACCTGCCCGAGGATTGGCCCTACGTCTACAATCCCGAACTCAGCAAGAAGCTGTTGGCGGAGGCGGGTTATCCCAACGGCCTCGCCATCGACGTGTTTGTCTCGGAGCGCGAGGAATACAAGTCCACGCTGTTGATCATCCAGGAGTTGCTGCGCAAGGTCGGCATCCAGTTGAACATCCGCGTGGTGGATCATCCCAGCTACCACGCGGATATCCGTAAGGACCTCGACTCGATCATCGTTTACGGGTCAGGACAGCCGCCGCTGACACAGGCCGTGTTGAACGCGTTTTATGACTCGCGAGCGATCGTCGGCAAACCAACGCGCAACATGAACTTCAGTCATTACGGAGACGTCGCGGGCAATTCCGATAACCTGATGGACCAGGCGAACCAGGAGACCGACGACGCGAAACGCCTGGCGCTGCTGAAGCAAATCCAACTCGACATTCTGCGCCAGGTCCCGGTCATTCCGTTGCCGAGCCCGGCGTCATCGTGGTTCCATAACGGCAAGACGCTGGAAATCGGCTATCCGATCCACGCCTATATGGGCACCTTCACGTTGAGCAAGGCCACCAGCAAGCGCTGACATGCCCGCCTATATCGCCCGCCGATTGCTGGAGGTCTTCCCGACCGTCCTGCTCGTACTGACCCTGGTGTTCCTGGCGCTGCGCGTGCTGCCCGGCGATCCGGCCGTCGCCGCGTTGGGCGAATTCGCGACACCGGACGCGATCGCGTCGTTTCGGCATAAGCTCGGGCTCGACCAACCGTTATGGGTGCAATATGTCAGCTTTTTGCGTCAGGCGTTGACCGGCGATTTTGGACAGTCCATGACGAACGGCACGTCGATCAACGCGCTGTTGGCTCGATCGCTGCCCTACACAATGGAACTCGCCGCCGCCGCCTTGCTGTTCGGCATGGTGATCGGGATTCCTCTGGGCGTCTGGACCGCGACGAAACGCGGTGGGACGGTGGATGGGATTGGCCGGATTTTCGCGCTGCTGGGCTTTTCGTTGCCCGATTTTTACCTTGGCGTGTTGCTGCTGCTGGCATTTTCGTTGCGGCTCGATTGGTTCCCCATGCTGGGCGGCGGCGAGGGATTTCTCGACCGGTTGCATCACTTGGTGTTGCCCGCGATCACCCTCGGCCTGGTGATGGCCGCGTTTATCATGCGCCTGACGCGATCGTCGATGTTGGAGGTGCTGCGCCGCGATTACGTCCGCACTGCCCGCGGCAAGGGCGTCGCGGAGCGGTGGGTGATCTTCAAACACGCGTTGCGCAACGCGCTGATCCCGGTGACCACCGGCATGGGCATTTACCTCCTCACCACGCTGTCCGGGACGATCACGGTGGAGTTGGTGTTTTCACGACCGGGCCTGGGACAATTACTGATTGGCGGGATTTCGGCGAGGGATTACACGATGGTGCAAGCGGGCCTCGTCGTGTTCGCGTTTTTCGTCGTCGTGGTGAATTTACTCACCGACCTGCTGTGCGCGGCGATCGATCCGCGGATTACTTTGCGATGAAATCCTATATCGCGGGCAACAAGGTGGCGGCGGCGGGAATGGTGTTGAGCGTGCTGCTGATCGTGGTGGCGCTCGCCGCGCCGTGGATCGCGCCTCAGGATCCGCTGGACCAAAGCTTCCTGAACGCCAGCCAAGGTCCGTCCGACGAGCATTGGCTGGGCACCGACTCCTTTGGCCGCGACGTGTTTTCCCGCGTTCTGGTCGGCGCGCGCGTGTCGCTGGCGATCGGCATCGCGGCGCCGGTCATCGCCGCCGTGATCGGGGTTTGGCTGGGCATGCTCGCCGGGTACTTTGGCGGCTGGACCGATCGCCTGATTTCCCGCGGTTCCGATCTCCTGATGTCGTTTCCATCGTTGCTGCTGGGTGTGATGATCGCCGCCGCGCTCGGACCGTCGTTTCAAAGCGCGGTGATCGCCATCGCCATCGCGTTGTTTCCCCGCTTCGTGCGGCTGTCCCGCGCGGCAACCCAGGTTGTGCGCCGCGAACCGTTCATCGACGCCTCCGTCGCGGCCGGTCGCAACGCCGGATCGATCCTGCTGCGTCACGTATTGCCGAACATCGGCGGCTCTTTAATCGTCGCGTTGACGTTATGGATCGCCACCGCTATCCGGCTTGAAGCCGCGTTGTCGTTCCTCGGGCTTGGCGCCCAACCGCCAACGCCATCATGGGGCAACATGATCCGCGACGGCATGAGCGATCTGGTGGGCGCACCCTGGCCCGCCGCATGCGCGGGGGCGGCGATCACACTAGCCGTGTTATCGTTCAACATGGTCGGCGATGCGTTACGCGACATGCTCGATCCCGAGATCGATACATGAGCTTGCTGTCAGTCACCGATCTGCGCGTGCATCTGTTCACCAACCGCGGCGTGGTGCCCGCCGTGGACGGGATCTCGTTCGAACTTGCCGCCGGGCGCGCGCTTGGCATCGTCGGCGAGTCCGGCTGCGGCAAAACCATGACCGCCTTGTCGCTGATGCGCCTGCTGCCCGTCCCTCCGGCCCGCGTCGTCGGCGGATCGATCCGCTTCCAGGATGAAGACATTCTGGCCATGCCGGCGGGCCGTCTGCGCGACCTGCGAGGCGGCGCCATGGCGATGATTTATCAGGACCCCCAAACCAGCCTCAATCCGGTGTTTCCGGTCGGCGAGCAAATCGCCGAGGCTGTCCGTCTGCATCGCAGCGACAGCCGATCCGCCGCCAACACCCGCGCGATCGAGATGTTGCATCTGGTTAACATCCCTGATCCGGTCCGCGTGGCCGATGCTTATCCACATCAACTTTCCGGCGGCATGCGGCAACGCGTTGTCATCGCCATGGCGCTGGCCTGCGATCCGAAACTGTTGATCGCCGACGAACCCACGACCGCGCTGGACGTCACGATCCAGGCGCAGATCCTCGACATGTTGCGTAAACTGCGCGGCGAACTGGGACTCGCGGTCATTCTGATCACGCACGATCTTGGCGTGATCGCCGATCTGGTGGATGAGGTCGCGGTGATGTACGCCGGCAAGATCGTGGAACATGCGCCGGTTCGCACACTCTTCGCGCACCCTCGACATCCCTACACGCAAGGCCTGCTGCGCTCCGTTCCCTCTCTGGAAACCCGCGAGCATCGCTTGCGCACGATCGAAGGCACCGTGCCGCCGCCGCTCGCGATGCCCGCGGGCTGCCGTTTCAATCCGCGCTGCGCTCTCGTCCGCGATATGTGCCACGAAAAAGAACCACCGATGACCACCACCGCCCCAAACGCGCGCGCCGCGTGCTGGGCTTTGGCGTCATGATGGAACCGTTACTGTCCGTCCGGTCGCTGTCGAAACATTTCCCGGTCGCCGGCGGCCATGTCAAAGCTGTCGATGGCGTCTCGTTCGATGTCGCCGCGGGCGAAACCGTCGCCCTCGTCGGCGAGTCAGGCTGCGGCAAATCCACCACCGGCCGCATGATCCTGCGGCTGACCGAACCAACCTCGGGCGAAGTGCGTTTCGACGGAGCCGATCTGACGAAACTCCGAGGCGCCGCTTTGCGCCAGTGCCGCCGCGCGCTGCAGATCGTGTTCCAGGACCCCTACGCCTCGCTCAGCCCACGCAACCGCGTCGAGGACATCGTCGCCGAACCCGTGGATGTGCACGAACCACGACTTTCGCGTGCCGGCCGCCGCGACCGCGTCGTCGAGTTGCTGCGTCTCGTCGGCCTCGACGCCATCCACCTCCGCCGATACCCATTCGAATTCTCCGGTGGCCAGCGTCAACGGATCGCCATCGCGCGCGCGTTGTCGGTGCGGCCTCGCCTGATCGTGGCTGACGAGCCCGTCTCCGCGCTGGACGTTTCGATCCAGGCGCAGGTGGTGAATTTAATGCAGGACCTGCAGGAGCGGTTCGGCCTGTCGTATGTGTTCATTTCGCACGACCTCGCGGTGGTGCGGCACATCGCGCATCGTGTCGCGGTCATGTATCTCGGCCGTCTGGTGGAAGTCGCGGAAACCGCCGCTTTGTTCGGCGCGCCGCATCATCCTTACACCCAGGCGCTGCTCTCCGCCGCCCCGGTGCCGGATCCGGAGCGGAAACGCACGCGGATCGTGCTCGGCGGCGACGTGCCTGGTCCCGCGAACGTTCCGCATGGATGTCATTTTCATCCGCGCTGTCCGATCGTTCGCGATATCTGCCGCACCCAACAACCCAGGCTTGATACCGTCGGCCCCAATCACGCCGCCGCCTGCCATTTCGCCGCGCCGTTTCCCATCAGGGTGGGCGTTTGACAAACGCCCCCCCGAAAGGCGGTAATCCCCACAACGACCACGACGGACCGTACCCATGAACCACGTCAGCGCCACCTCTCGAGGCCTCGACCCTGTCGCCCGCGCCCGCGAGGTCGGTCCGTTGATCGCCGAAGCCGCCGACCAAATCGAGCGCGATCAGCAAATCCCAGGGCCGTTGCTCGCGAAAATCATCGACGCGCGGCTGCCCAGAATGTTCCTCCCGCGGTCCGCCGGGGGCGACGAAGTCGAGCCCTGGATTTACCTCCGCGCGATCGAGGAAATCAGCCGTCACGATGGCTCCGTCGGTTGGAATCTGTTTGTCGCCAACAGCGCCGCCTTGATAGCGCCATTCATTCCGCTCAGCGCCGCCAAGGCGATCTGGGATGACCGGCGCGGCTGGATCGCCTGGGGGCCACCCAATCAATACACCGCCACCGCCGTTCCGGGTGGGTACCGGATCAGCGGCCAATGGCATTTCGCCAGCGGTTCGCGCCAGGCCACCTGGATGGGCGCGCACACCCACGTGACCGAACCGGACGGCTCCCAGCGCTTGAACCGATACGGTAGGCCAACGGTAAAAACCTTGTTGTTCCCGAAGCACAAAGCCACCCCAATTCACGACTGGGACACTCTGGGCATGCGCGGCACCGCGTCCGAGGGCTATCGTCTCGATGACGTGTTCGTGCCGGAAGAGTTCACCGGCACCCGCGAAGATCCCACTCTGCGACGCGACCCCGGTCCGCTTTATGCCTTTCCCATGCAAGGTCTTTACTCGGTTGGCGTCGCCGGAGTCGCTCTGGGCATCGCTCGCGCCATGCTCGACGAATTCATCGCGCTGGCGAAAGCCAAAACCCCGCGCGGCCTGATGCGTCTGGCCGACATGCCGGTCGTGCAATCCGACGTCGCGCATCGGGAAGCCGCTCTGGGGTCGGCGCGCGCGTATCTGACAGAAATTCTGCGCGACGTCTGGGACTCCGCCGGCGACATCGCGCCGATCGAGACAGCAGATCGCATCCGCGTACGGCTTGGTTGCGCCCAAACGATTAAATCCGCGATTGAAACGGCGGATTATGTTTATAAGGCGGCGGGCGTGTCGGCGATCTTCAAGGGCACGCCGTTTGAGCGGCGGTTCCGTGATATGCACACGCTCTCGCAACAAATCCAGTCCCGCGACGCGCATTTCGAAATGGTCGGCAAGATCATGTTCAACGGCGATCCCGACGGATTGTTCATGTAATCGGCAAAGGGGAACTCATATGGCTGCTATCACGCTGGCTCAGGCGCAGACGATCGTTTCGGCGGGACTGGCGTTTTCGCGCGAGAAGAAGTTCAGCCCGATGGCGATCCTGGTGCTGGACGCGCGCGGCGTGCCGAAAGCCTATGGCGCCGAGGACGGCACCGCGTTGCGCCGCTACGACATCGCGCACGGCAAGGCGTATGGCGCGCTCGCGATGGGCGTCGGCTCCAAAACCCTCGGCGTGCGCGCGGTGGAGCGGCCGCATTTCATCGGCGCGGTGAACGGCGCGATCGATGGCGCCATGGTGCCGGTCGCCGGCGGCGTGCTGATCAAGGTCGATGGTGAAATCATCGCCTGCGTCGGGGTCACCGGCGACAGTTCGGACAACGACGACCTCGCCGCGCGCGCCGGCATCGCCGCCGCCGGCCTGACCGCCGATCCCAGTTAGTCACTCGTTAACCTCGGCGGCATATGTTGCATCGATGCAGAAAAACGTCTTCGAGTGCCTCGGGCATCGCATCGAGCTTTGGACGCACCCCGATCCGGATCACCTCGCCAAGGTGATCCGGAACAACCGGACGTTTTACGAACTCGATGTGCTGATGAAATGCCGGGAGGTTTATCTGCCCGGCACCGCGATCATCGATGTCGGCGCCAATATCGGCAATCATGCCATGTTCTTTGGCGCCATTCTTAACGCGCCGGTTTATGCCTTTGAACCATACCGGGCTAATTACGAACTATTGGAAATGAATATCGGGGCCAACGCCATGGAAGGTCAGATCGTCGCCACCAACTGCGCGATCGGGGAGACGATTGGAACTGGGGCACTACAAGCCGGTCCACCAGAGAATTTCGGCACCTCGCACGTCACCTTCGGCACCGGCGACGTTATCGTCCGCAACCTTGACAGCTTCGACATTCCTGGGCCGATCGGTCTGCTGAAAGTCGATGTCGAAGGCAGCGAATTGCCGGTCCTGCGCGGAGCCGAGGCGCTGATCCAGGAATGGCATCCGGACATCATGGTGGAAGCCGGAACCCGGGCCGCGTTCTGGCCGATCGCCGATGCGCTGATGAGCTTTGGCTATTCGCCACGCGGCCGTTTCGCCGCGACGCCGACCTATCTGTTCTCAAGCGACCATCAGGCGATTCGCATGGATCGTATCATGAAGGTTCTGTGACGAGTTCACTCTCGTACAGCGCCAGATAGCCATCCGCCATCGCCGCGCGAGTCGGAGGTTCCGGCACCGCCGCGTGCAGCCGTTCCCACAAACCGTCCTCGGTGCAAGCGCGCCGGATGGTCGCCGCGAGGGACGTCGCGTCGCCCATCTCGAAATGCAACCCATCGACCTCATTGGTAACTCGTTCTGCCATCCCACCGACATTCGAGCAGATCACCGGCCGGCCGAACATCCACGCTTCCGAAATGACCAGACCGAAGATCTCCCACCAGACCGATGGCACGATGGTCCAGTCCACCCGGGCCATGCGCGACTGAATTTGATCCAGACTGTAAGCGCCATTGAACGACACCAGCCGCTCGGCCGGGGGCAATGCTTCTTCCGCTTTCTGGAACGCTTCGATTTCCTCGCGCACCGCGGGGGAGGCGTGCTGAATGCCGCCGCCATTGATATCCAGGTGGCAATCGGTGAACCCCGCCTGCCGCAGCAGGCTCACCGCGCGCAACAACAGCCAAACGCCCTTATCGTCGTGCAGCAGGCCGAAGAAGCCGAAACGATTGCGCGGTCCAGGTGGCGAGGCGAGCAATGGCCGCGTCACGCGGGAACGCTGACCGTTACTGACATGGCTGATGCGCTCGCGATCGATGCCCCACGTCACATAGTGTTCGATCATGAAACGGCTGGGGCAGGTGAAATGATCCACGTCGCGTAAATGAAGCTTCAGCCAAAGCTCGCGAATTATGAAATCGTCCACCGAACGTTCCGGCACGCATTGATGACAGCGTACCGGACTGGCGTGGTCGCACAACGACCGGTCGGTACGCCGGACCATGTGACCATCGGCGGCGCAGATCGCGGCGAACTCGTGAAACGTCAGCAGGATGCGGCAGGATGGCAGGATCCGCCGAACGGTGCCGATCAGATCCAGGCCAACGGACAGGAAGTGATGGAAATGCACGACATCCGGTCGCAGCGCCCGCAGCAGCGCGATGAACGACTCCACCACCAGCGGTTCGTTGTTACGATACAACCATCCGTCGTAATCCGTCTGATGCAGCAGATATTGTCCCTCGCGGCCATCGAACCCGGTGATGCCGGCTTTCGGCTGGTGCACATCGCCGGCCTCCCGATCGACCGCGGCGAGCATGGCGCATTCAATGCCCGCGCGATCCCGCAGTTCGTCGAACAACTCCTGGCACACCACCGGCGACCCGCCGAGCACCAGTTCCGGATGACCCAGACTGATCAACAGAACTTTCATCATGCTGTCAGGACCCCGCCGCGGCGTGCAAAGGCGCGGGCAAGGGGGCGGGGTTCAGCAGCGGCGGCGCCGATCCGAGCAAATCCGGAACGATCATCGCGTCCCATTGCCGGTGCAGCAGCCAGTTGTTGAGGATCGCGCCACCCTTCGACGGCTCCGGTCGCGATGGTGCCTTCCGCTCGAAATGCCAGAACGGCAAAGGGTGAACCCAGGCGGGCACGCCGCGCCGCAGACTGCGCAGGCAAAGATCGATGTCCTCATGCGCGGCGCGGACATATTGCCGGATGAAGCCGCCCAATGTCTCGAACCATGCGCGATCGACCGACAGGAAGGCGGCGGGAACCCCAGTGACCGCATGCGCCGGCGGCGGCGCGCCCAATGGAGCGATATCGGTCACCGATTTCAACCGGGTCGTGATCACCCTTTGCGGAATATCCTGCGCTCGGGTCAGCAGCGATGACTCCTGCTCAAAATAATACCCACCCTGCGAGAGCGAACCGTCCGGATGGTACAGCAAGCCACCCATCAACCGGGTTTGCGCCTGGGGCGCGTCGTCCAGCAACGCGGTATGGCGCGCGGCCCAATCGGACACGCGTGGCAGCACCGCCTGATCCATGAAGATCAGACGGCCGGAGCGGGCGATATCGGCTGCCGCGTCGTCCCCGGCGGCGGCGGCGTCGCCTTCGGGTTGCAGCACCAGGGTCAGCGACAATCCAAGCGTCGCTTCCGCGATCCGCGCCGCCCGCAAAGCAGGCTCGAACTGGTCAGCGTTGGTGACGACGACGATGAACTCATACGCGTCCGCGCCCAGACCGCTGCCGGTCAATGCCAACCGCGGCACGATCTGATCGGCGCCGCCCCGTAACGTGGTGATGATCGACCCGCGGTAACTGCTCCGCGTGGGCCCGAAGCGCTCGGCCAGCCGGCGCGCCCGCGCCTGATCGACGATCAACCGGTTGATCGCGGCGATCTGCACGCCGACATGCTGGTCCAGAATGCCGTAAATCACCTCCGGGTCCAGTTCGCCGGCGGCGGCCGTCGGCAACGCCGCGAGCGCCAGATCGCGCAAATCGGCATCGCTCGCCACCACCGGATCGCGCCGCGCCTTGCTCTCGACGCCACTCGCGAATCGGAACATCGGTTCATTCGCCCCGCGCGGATCGATCTCGGGCGCCGAAGCTCCACCGACCGGCGCGGCGACCAGTAAGAAGCCAAACCGATGGCCGGACGCGCTTTCGAGCGTCCGCTCCACGTCGGCGCGAACCAACCGAGGGAACGCCGCCCAATTGTGCCGTGTATCGGCGCGGGTCTCCAGGCTGATCTCGGTCAGCGGATCGAAGCGATCATCGCTCCATCCGGTCATCAGCGTGCAGCCGGAGGCCGAGATCGTCATCGTATCGATCGCCACCTGCGGCGCCGCCGGCCCGGCGTCCGCCGCCAGCAAGGCGCGGTATTCGGGCTTATCCAGGCGTCCCTCGGCGAAGCCCGTCTGGCGGAAATGCGCGAGCCCCGAGGTCAGAACGCCGCGACGCACCGCCTCCGCGATATCGGGAAACGCGCGCAGGTAGATGGCTTCATGAAAATCGGGATCGATCGCTTCGGCGCCCGTCTCAGACGCCTCATCGTCGCGCCCCGGATCGTCGCGCCCCGGATTGTCGCGCGACATATCGTCGTCCGAATCAGGTTGGCCGAGCGGTCTGACAATGCGAGGGCGAACGGGCATGAAGCGGTTAACCGCGAGCCGGCAGGGAGCGCAAATCGAGTCTCCATTGTTGATCTGGACGTGGAGCGAACACCAATCTAAACGCTGAAGCTTAGATGTCCAATCGTCTGCCTGGATACAATGTGGGATACAATCCCGATTTAATGAGAATCGCTCCTGTATGCAACCATAGATGGTGGACCACGCATTTTCCCATGCCACGCGTCTCGCTGGCTTCGCATCGGAGCATGGCATGAGTTCTGGCGCCACCCCGGTCTCCACGCCACGCGATCCGATCGAGGCGGCGGTGGTCGCGGCGTTTCGGGAACTCGTGGATCGCGCGCCCACCGTCGCCGAACGCTCGGAGTGGACCGGCAAACTGGCGCGCGGCGTTCCCGTTCGCGAACTGCGCGGTTTGCTGGAGGCGACCCCGGAACACGCCTCCTTGCGCGCCGTCAGCAAGGATATCCGCGCGATCCAGGACACCGGGTTGTTCGACCCTGTTTGGTATGGCCATCGCTATCCCGACGTCGAGGCCGCTGGCCTGAGCGCGATCCGGCATTATGCCGCGCATGGCGCCCGGGAAGACCGCTGGCCCAATCCGTGGTTCGATCCGGTTTGGTATCGTGTGACGCACCGGCTTCGCACCGATGAGAACCCGCTGTTGCATTATTTGTCGGTCGGTGAAGCCAGCGGCCTGCGTCCGTCTTCCAACTTCGATCCATCCTGGTATCGCTCGGTCTACAAACTCGGCCCCAAACGCTCCCCGCTGGTGGATTTCCTGCGCCGCCGGCGCACCCAGACGGTGGCGCCCAGTGCGCCGATGTGGCCGGCGTTGGGGCTGCCGGAGCCGAGCCTGACGGACGTCGCCGACGATGTGTTCCTGAGCATCGGCGAGGAGCCCGCGGCTTACGTGGTGCTGCGCGACCAGGGGCTGTTCGACGAGAATTATTACGCCCTGCACAGCGGCGACGTGCTGGCGACGGGTGTTGATCTGCTGCGGCATTATTGCGAATTCGGCTGGAAGGAACAGCGGCAGCCGAATTTTTATTTCGACAGCCGGTGGTACGCCGCCACCAACCCTGAGGTCACCGAACTCGGGGTCAATCCGCTGGCGCATTATTTGCTGGTGGGCGAGCCGGAAGGGCGCCGGCCGATCGTGTATTTCGATCCGGTCTGGTATCGGGAATTTTATTCCGTACCTGACGACTTGTCGGCGCTGGCGCATTTCCTGACGCATCGCCGGGAGGGGAAAGTTTCCCCCAATCAGTTTTTCGACCCCGCCTGGTACGCCGAACAGAAAGGCGAACCAATTCGGCGCGGCCGCGATCCGTTCGCGAGGTTTCTGGTGGCGGGCATGACGGAAGATGTGTCTCCGTCGCCGAACTTCGACTTAAAGGACTGGCGCAAGCGTTCGATGGGCCGCGTGTCCCGCAACTTCCGGCATTTGCTCGATCCTGGGCGGGACAATCCACTGGTGCATTATATGTTGACGACGTATCGGTAGATCGTTGGCGGCTGCAGCGGCCCAGGGATTGTTGGCCGATCGGCACCGGTCAGCAATCCCGTCAGCCCCGGGCGCGACCCCATGGGCGCTGAAATAGTACGGCGA
>Ga0182013_10002206_pt1 | contig 25726 bp, 27 predicted proteins | sample 612S2MmetaG_FD_120487 | JGI IMG/M metagenome (GOLD analysis project Ga0182013, IMG submission 120487) | Permafrost microbial communities from Stordalen Mire, Sweden - 612S2M metaG | ecosystem: Environmental > Terrestrial > Soil > Wetlands > Permafrost | place: Sweden: Stordalen | collected...
CGCGCCACCCTTGGCGCGCTTGGCCCCGTACTTCGACCGGCTCTGCATGCGGTTGGCTACGCCTACCGAATCCAGGGTGCCGCGCACAACGTGATAACGAACGCCGGGCAGATCTTTTACACGGCCGCCGCGAATGAGCACAATCGAGTGCTCCTGCAGGTTGTGGCCGATGCCGGGAATGTAGGTAGTGACCTCAATCCCGTTGGTCAGGCGCACACGGGCAACCTTGCGGAGCGCCGAATTCGGCTTCTTGGGCGTTTGCGTGTACACGCGGGTGCAAACACCGCGCCGCTGCGGCGAGGCCTGCAAGGCCGGCGACGCCGTCTTGTACCGGGGGGCCGTGCGGCCCTTGCGAACCAACTGATTGAATGTAGGCAAACCGAAACTCCTCACCACGCAAAAAACCGTGCAACATCCAACTGCAACTTCTGAACCAAGTAGCCGCGCGCAAGCGCTTTTCGGGCCGTTCTGGTTCTGGTTGGCATTCTTGCCAAGCAAACACAGAGAAGCCCTATCTTTGCTGCTTCGCGTCTGTCTTCGTTCCAATCTCAGACGAGAACCGGGACGGTGGCCGTGCGTTTTCCTGCTTTTGACTGGAAAAGCCGACTCCGTTTCGCGGTTCCGGCCCGCATAGCCCTCCGAGGTGGAGAACGCGCGGACGCCGATGCGATGTATTTCTCCACCCCATCGACGGATATCTGTCGCTGGGGGGCCCGGCCTGCCCTTCGCAAGAGGAGAGCAACTTCGGGGACCTGTCAGGCCTTTAAATCTCACCTGACTTCTGGGACCAACCCGCCCAATAGTGCCGGACTGGGTTGCCCATACGCATTCATCGCTAAGACACACGAAGGGATGCGTTCTTGCGGAACCTTCTAACAATAGCAAGAAATGCGGACGGGGTCAACGAATTCTGACCCCGTTCACGACGATTTTCGTTCTATTACTCGATTGATTGCAGGGTCCAGGCTGTGCCGTCGGTAACAAATGTGGCCTGGCGGCTGGTGGTGAGCTGGTTGCCGGGGTTGTGGGCGATGCCCGCCAGTAAGTCGGGAACGCCAGTAAGATCGACACCCTCAGTGAAAATGACTGTCTTGACCTTGCCTACGTCCTGAATGTCCTTGATATCGCGCGCTTTAAGGTGATTCGCCGCCATCGTTACCAGGACGACCGAGTAGTTCTTATCCGTCGGGCTTTCCGGCCGCCACTTGATGATTTCGCCACCACCGGTCAGCTTGACCGCCTTCTTCCCATCCGGAGTCAATGTAAAGTCCGCCCAGTACTTGTTGGGATAAATCGTGGTCCGGCTCCAGAGTTTGGCGGTCGCGCCCTGCACCATCCCGTCGTTGTTGACGACAATATTCGCGCCCACGGCCGGGGTCGCATCGTACTTTGCCTGAATCATTGCAAGCGCCTGCTCCTGCGAAAGAGGCGGAGCCGACTTGCAACCGCTCACAACGATCCCCACACCCATAACTGCCAGAGCCAGCAAAACATTCATTTTCACTGCGTTTTTCACTTTTCCTCCATACGACACACTCAACCGTTCGAATTGCTTCGACTGGCCATTTTTCACTTACTTTCCTCTTCTGTCAATGGAGTTGGAAGTGACCACGCTCACAAGTGATAGCCTGACGCTCTGTGGAAATCTTCGAGCGACGCAGAAGGCGAAGAATGAAAGCCTGGTTTGTGCGGCTCTCGGTTCATTTATTCCTTTGTAGCAGCATAAAAACTCAGCGCAGCATCGCCTTGTTCCAGCAGCCGCGCGCGCTCGAGTGCACAGTACCGTGACTCAAGCATTTGCTTGCGGCGATGCTCGGCAATAACGACCGCGCCCGGGGCCAACAGGCCGGCCGAGGCCCCGCCGAGCAGACCGAGCGCGGTCGCATACTCCTCGGCTGCATCATAAGGCGGGTCGAGAAAGACAAGATCAAAACCGACGACTAACCCGGCCGGCCGCTTGCGCAGAAATGAGGCAACGCTCCCAAGGTGAATCCGGAACCCCGCTCCAATCTTCAGCCGGTCGAGATTCGCGCGAAGTGCTTTTAGAGCCGCTGGAGCCCGTTCAGCAAACGTTACCTGCACGGCGCCACGGCTCAAGGCCTCAAGGCCCACGGCGCCTGAACCCGCGTACAAATCCAGGAAAGATGCACCTTCGATGCGGGGTGCGAGCACGTTGAAGAGCGTCTCGCGCAGGCGGTCGCTGGTAGGCCGCGTCGCCAGCCCCGCCGGAGCCTCGAGCGCGCGCGAACGGAATGATCCGGCAATGATGCGCATCGCCAACCAGCATACGCGAGCCGCATCGGGCTCCCAACCGATACAATCCAAGTATGCGAGGCTGGTCAATCCCGCTGGGCCGTTGGGTGGGCGTAGAAATGCGCGTCCACATCTTCTTCCCCCTGCTCGCGCTGGTCTGCTTCGGCATCAGCGCCGGCGACGGCTGGGAGCGCGGACTTGCACTCTTCCTTATTCTTGTGGCAGCGGTTGCAGTACGCGAAACCGCGCGGCTGCTGGTTGCCGCCTGGCTGGGACTCAAATTGCGCGCGGTGCTGTTGCTGCCGATCGGCGGGCTGTTCGCTTACGCAAACCCGGAAAGCCAGGAGATTGCCAACCAGGGCGGAGGACAGTTTGCGATAGCGCTGGCCGGCCCGCTGGCCAACATTGCAACGGCACTGGTGCTGGCCAGCTGCGTTCTCGGCGCCAGCGCCGATGTCCCTTTGTTCAATCTGCCCCTCATTGCATCCGCGCACCTGGTGCGCAGCCTGGTGTGGATGCAGTTCTGTCTGGGAGTACTTCATTTCCTGCCGGCCTATCCGCTGGACTTCGGCCGCTTGTTGCGCGGCGGCTTTGCCCGCAAGCACGGGTTCGCTCCCGCGGGCCGCGCTTCCGCCGGTCTTGGCCAGGTGATTGCTCTTGCGATCATGCTCGGCGGCATGTTGCTGCACAGTCCATGGCTCATCCTCGCCGGATTCTTCATTATGATCGGCGCGCAGATTGAAGATCAGGGCGTCTTCTTCCAGTCCGTAGTGGACACAGTGCGCATGAGGGAAGTGATGCTGACGGATTTTGCGACGCTCTCGGCCTCAGACACACTGGCGGATGCGCTGGTGCGTTGCGTCCATTCGCTGCAGGAAGATTTCCCGGTGGTTCGCGGTCCGCAACTGGTGGGCATTGTCTCGCGCCAGCGCATTGTGGACGCTCTGCGCAGCGAGGGCAATGGCTACATTCAGTCCGTGATGTCGCGCGGCTTCCAGGTGGCCAAGCCTGAGGACACACTTGGAACCACCATCCGGCGGCTGACTGCGGGACACGGCCTGGCGCTTATTCCTATTACGGAGAGCGGCCGGGTTGTGGGGATTGTGAGCGTGCAGAACCTGATGAGTTCCATGTCGCTTCTTTCAGAACAGAGGCGCATGGAGCGTGAGGATGCCCGCCAGGATTCCGGAGACTAGCCTGCCATGCCGGACGACGCGCAAGAACCGATCGCGCCCGGCCTCTACCTGGTCGCCACGCCAATCGGCAATCTCGGCGATATCACGCTGCGCGCACTGGATATACTGCGCGGCGTTGACTTGATCGCCTGCGAAGACACACGCCAGACGCAGAAGCTGCTGAATCATTTCCAGATCGTAACCCCGACGGTGAGCTGCCACGAGCACAACGAGCGCAAGCGCGCTGAGGAGTTGCTGGCATCGCTCAAGTCCGGAGGGCGGATCGCGCTGGTCTCCGACGCAGGAATGCCAGGCATCAGCGATCCTGGGACCTGGCTGGCTAACGAAGCAATCGCCGCTGGACTACCGGTGATTCCGATTCCCGGAGCTAATGCAGCTGTGAGTGCGCTGGTTGCCTCGGGGCTGCCGACAGGCGAGTTTCACTTTATCGGCTTTTTGCCAGAGAAGGCGGGGGCGCGGCGAACGCGCCTCGAAGAACTGGCTGCATCCGCGAAAGACAGCGCCGGTTGCACGCTGATTTTCTACGAAGCGCCACATCGCATTCTCGACACGCTGGCTGATCTCGAATCGGTCTGGGGACCGGAAGTGCGCATCGTGGTGGCGCGCGAGCTGACCAAGATTCATGAGGAGTTTCTGCGCGCCACGGTCGCAGAAGCGCGCCGCGAGTTGGCGTCGCGGGATCGCATCAGGGGCGAAATCACTCTGCTCGTTGCGCCACCGGCTCCGGGCTCGTCGGATGCGCCGATTGCTGCGGCGGGGCAAAAGGTTGCGGTCCGCATTGCACAGATCCAGGCGGATGCCGGGGTAGACGAAAAGGAAGCGCTGAAGCGCCTGTCGCGCGAACTAGGCCAATCAAAGAGCGATGTCTATCGGGAATTGCAGCGCGAACGGGCGCGATTAAGCGCCGGTTCGCGGCGAACACGCAACACTCCGTGAAAAGCTCACAGAAGCAGGTCAGTGTGAATGTTTGTTATTGGACTCTTGTCTGCGAACAGCGAGACTGGACAAGCATCTCTTTCAGCATGGGCATTGCGCTGCTGAAATCCGGGAACAAGGCCGCAGAATCGAGCGGCATTCGTTTCGGCCGGATGGTGGTCCTCAGGGGTAAGTCGTCATCCAGGACTGGAATGGTCGCGTCCTTCTGAATCCGGTATGGGCTGACCATCACTCTGGCCAGAAAGAACCACGGATACCGCGTCCACTCGATATGATCCACTTCCGCGGCATTGAAGTGGGGATTCACCTGGCGAAGAGCGAGATTGAGCGCGTTGCCAACAGCCGCCTGCAGCGTTTCCCCGACGCCGCTACGCGTCCACCCTTCGATGAGCCTTATGTACTTCCATCCCCGCCTCAGAATCTTCTTCTCCAGCCGCCGCGCATCATCGTTCTCCACAAAGTTCCAGCCTTCGCGAAAGTCCTGCATCGTCAGTTTCAGGCCAGCCGGCAACTCAATCTGGGCGCGAGTGAACGTACTTGATACAGCAATAGCGTACATGATCCCAACTTTCTCTTCGTGCTTTTACTTATTAAGTATTGCTGTGTGCTGCACCTGGTCCGGCGCCAGGGCGTTGCGCTGAAATTCCAGAGGCATCGTTTGCTCTAAAGGATCGACAAATGTGTATTGAATCGAGTTGCCGCAAGAAACGCAGTTGACCTCCCGTTTCATGCCACCGAAGGCGTCGAGGGCCAGGGGGTAGGTTCGATGGCACTCCGGGCAGGTAATCGTGGACGGCAGATCCGCGGAGAGGCCATCTCCAGGGCCATGAGCCCAGAGAGGCGCGGCGTCGCCGGAATGCGGCAGAACAACACGCCTCTCCGTTTGCGGCAGCGCCTCGATGATCATCAACAGAGAACCCAGGCTGCTGCCCTTTTGGTAGAACGCATCCGCAGCGACACCGGAAGGTACTTCGTTGCCGGAGAACGCTCCGCTCATCGCGATTGTCCGGATCGCGGGAAACCTCCGCCGGACCACGGTCAGCAACTCGAATCCGGTCATCCCAGGCATATTCAGATCGGAAAGAAGTATCTCGGGAATATCCTGGTGGATCTCCGCCAATGCGGAGAGGCCGTCTTCGGCGACTCGCACGCTATACCCGATCTCAGTGAGGATCAGGGCGAGGGAAGTTCGAATTACGGGCTCATCTTCAACGATGAGAACATTTGCTTTTGTATTGAACATTTCTCACCCCACCAAGCAGATTTCCAAGCGAGATGGAGTGAGTGTGCCATCCAGTGAATCACATTGCTGTTCAATTTCGCACAGGCCAGCCCCAGAGAACTACAACTATTGGTTACTCCCTGGATCCATCCTCAGTAAGGGGCTGCTCCTCGCTCCCTTCCGGCGTCTGTTCGTGCAGAATCACGTTCAACAGAGACTTATGCACACGGATGCGGCCGTCGTAATCAATGAATCCAAGCTTGCGAAAACGATTCATGAAGAAGCTCACGCGGGAACGGGTCGTGCCGACCATCTCTGCCAGGGTCTCCTGCGAAATCTTGGGGATCAACATCTCCGGCTCGTTTGCTGAGCCAGGGCTCAGATCAACCCCGGATGGGGAGTAGACGGGCTTGCCGAACTCCGCCATCAGCAGCAGGATCCGCGCCAGCCGTTTCTCGCTGGAGTTGAAGAGCTGATCGACGAGATCGGCCTGGGTGCGCATGCTGCGCGCCAGCAGAAACTTGAGGAACAGGTCGGAGAATTTATGCTCCTCGTGGATGACGCGGAGCATCTCGTCCCTCTGAATCTTCATCGCGGTGCAGGCAGTGATGGCGGTTGCCGAAGAGAGGCGAAGCCCCACTCCGGCCACCAGCGCCTCTTCGCCCACAAAATCGCCGGCAACAATCAGAGCGATGGTGGCTTCTTTGCCGGTGCTTGACAGCACAGTGACCTTGGCCCGGCCCCTTTGCAGGTAATAGACCGAATCCGCAGATTCGCCCTGGGCAAAGAAATCCTCCTTGGGTTTCAACTGCACAATTTTGCGCCCCAGGCCGGCGCTCGCTAGAAAGGCGGCTGCATCGAACGCGGGATTGCCAGGCTCAACCATCGCTACGGCCTCCAACCATCTGCAGCGCCGGTGTAGAGTTCCGCACCGGGAAAGCGGCCCCCGCAACCCTTGGATCTGCACCGGAATTGGCCTGGCCGACTCCGTCAAGCCATCCGGAGCGGGAGCTCGATTGATGCCGTAAATATATCATTCAAAACAAGATCAGCTGCTCCCGATCAACCTCCATACTTTCGGGACACTGTAGCACAAAATCGCATACGCCGGGGCGATGAATCTGTTCAATTTTGCTCACTTTTCGGAAAAATTTTCAATACCCTCATGGATCGCGGGCAGGAGCAAACCGCTGTGGGGGATACCGCACTCAATCTCAAGGAAAAAGGGGACAATCAGCTGAGGAACTCGTGATTTGCTTCCAACTATGACGAAGAGTTCTGGCTCTGCTCTTCGAATCCCTCGGATTCCTGCAAGGCAATCTCCGCGATCAACTGTTCCAACTGTTCCCGCTTACGCAGGCTCATATCCAGAAATCGAATTCCGACATTATAAGGGTCGCGAATCGTCTGGATTACGCCACCCAGCAGGAAGGGCAGCCCTTCAAGACGAAACTCCGTTTCTACGCGGGTGTAGATGCCCACCGGAAATCGTTCATCGCTCTTGATCCGGCAGCCGCTCATGCTCAGGTCGACGATGTGTCCACGCAGCTTTGACCCGATCCTGATAAGGCAAACTGTGGCTGTTGTATCGACGTGGTGCCGCGCCTGGGCGCGGCGATCGCGCTTCTCATGCCTCTGGATGTTCAACTGCGCGGTGCTCTCGTGCGTGGTACGGACTATCGGCGCAATTTCCTGAAGTTGCCCCTCCTTGCACGCCACTTTTTCCGAAGGGTCCGCAGCTTTCTCGGCCACGAGTTCGCCCAGCTGTTGATGTTCTCTATTCCGAGGTACTTCCTCAGGTTCGCACCTCGCTTCCTCGCCGGTGTGGCGCTCAGCAGCGGCTCTCTCAGCGAGTGCCTTTGCCGCGCGCGCCTCGGCTGCTCGCTGCATCTCGTTGACTACCTCAGCCAGCTGCTCGAGTCGCCGCGAGATGATTTCGACAAAGTGGATTCCCACCAAGTGATTCTGATCTGTCCATTGGATAAGGCCGGCAAAACGGAAGGCGACCCCATTGACCTTGAAGGCCACCTCGACGCGCATGCCCTTTCCCACGGTATAGGGCTCAAGAAGGCGCAGCCGGCACCCTTCAAGGCTTAAATCGAGAATGTGACTCCTTAGGGAAAGGCCATGGCTGACCAACTGGAGGGTGGAGTCTTCGTCGATGGCATAGCGGGGGTGGGCGCGCCGATTTTCAAAGTCGGACGATGGGTCGGCCAGTGGGCTTGTTTCCTGGTTGCAGGAGGGGTCGGTTGCTTGATTTTCCGCGTTCACGTGCGGTTCCGCCCTGCTTCTGCGGGCAGATGCTGTTGCCCGCCGCCTAATGCCCGCCGGTAAGTTCCCAGGGGCGCACTGCTGCTAGTTGAGCTGCTTCCCGGCCCTTGAGGCGGTCATATTGATACCGATCGCTGGTGGTTCCCAACGACTCGTTATAAAGACTGGTGGCCCCTGTCAGCAGCTTCAGTTCCTCACTGAATAGATGGATGGCCTGCAATTGAGAGGCCGAGGCGGGGAGTTCATATTGGGAAGTCTTAATAAACTTCTGGTACCCGCGATCCAGCAGGCGCGCCACTTCTCCCCGGACTAACGCACCCGGAGTGACGGCCATGACTGCCCCGTCTTCGTGGGCGACGAGAACCGCACCGACTCCATCTTTGCTTACCAGGAACCCGCCGGCGACGCCGGAATCGGGAGATACGTCGAAGGAGTGGGAGCGCAGGATCTCCAGTGTTTGATCGAAGTTAGGGTGGCGGGATTTTTTCGTCACGGCTGCTTTCCATTCTGCGAGGCCGGTCTGCGAGAATCGAAAAGGAAGCTGCGGCGCGGCCTCGCCCTGACTCCAATCTCGCACACCCGCACCAAAGGCTGCAATTTCCCCAATGGAATCTCGAAATGCGCAATCCGAAAACGGCACCTCGCTTCCCGAGCGCATCGGTGGGACGCCGCTGCTCGGTCTCGTTCGTCCTGTCCAGGGGCTTGAGGGAGTCGCGCTCCTGGCCAAGGCCGAGTGGCTGAATCCCGGCGGCAGCGTGAAGGACCGCGCCGCGGCATCGATGGTTAAGGATGCGCGCGAGCGCGGCCTGCTGACGCCCGGCAAGACCGTGCTGGACGCAAGCAGCGGCAACACGGGCATTGCCTTCGCGATGCTCGGCGCGGCGCTCGGCTTTCCTGTGCATCTCGCCATGCCTGCCAACGTTTCTCCCGAACGGAAGCGGATTCTGCGCGCTTACGGAGCCTCGGTGGAGTGGACCGATCCAGACAAGGGTTCGGATGGCGCCATTCTGCGCGCCCGCGAGCTGGTCGGCAACGACCCGGAATATTTCTGCTACATGGACCAGTATTCGAATGACGCCAACTGGATGGCCCACTATTTCACGACCGGCCCGGAGATCTGGCAGCAGACCGGAGGGCAAGTGACTCACTTCATTGCCGGGCTCGGCACGACTGGAACGTTCATGGGAGTGGCGCGCCGGCTCAAGGAATTCAATCCGGCGATTCAGGCGATCAGCTTCCAGCCAGACTCGCCGTTCCACGGCCTGGAAGGGCTCAAGTATCTCGGCGCCTCGATGATTCCACCGATTTATGATTCCCGCCTGGCGGATCGTCAGCTTGAAGTGGAGACTGAAGCTGCGTATGACATGGCGCGGCGGCTGGCGCGGGACGAGGGTCTGCTGGTGGGGATTTCTGCCGCGGCCGCCGTCCACGCGAGCGTGCAGATTGCGCGCGAAGAGGCCGCGGCGGGACGGAGCGCCGTGATTGTTACGGTGCTTCCGGACTCGGCCGAGAAATATCTCTCCGAACGATTTTGGGAGGAAGAATGAGATCTTTGCGTCTATCGCGTTCAATCTACGCTGCGATCCGTGCGCACGGGGAAGAAACTTACCCCCACGAGTGTTGCGGCGCTCTCTTGGGGCGCTTTGTTGCGGCGGACCCTGCGCGCGATGAAATGGGCGGATGGATAATTGAGGCCAGCGTCCGCGCCGGCAACACGCGCACCGATTCGGCTCATAATCGCTATCAGATTGCGCCGGTTGAGTTGGTGAAGATTGAGCGCGAGGCCCGTAGCCGCGGGCTTGACATTGCGGGGTTCTATCACTCACACCCCGATCACCCGGCGCACTGGTCGCAGACCGATTTCGAGGAAGCGCACTGGCTGGGATGCTGCTACGTGATCACCGCAGTCGCTCAAGGCAAAGCGACAGTGACCAACTCGTTCTTCCTCGCTGGACTCAGGGAGGAAGAGAAACAGTTCGAGCAGCAGTCGATCGAAGTAACTGACCTTGTCACCTAGCTGGAGCACGGGTGATCCAGACGAAATCATCATTGAAGTACGGAATTGAATTCGTTGTATTGATGCAGATTGGAACTTGCTACACCTGACAGGGTTAAGCTGAATATCTCTTTACATGCGCCGGGCGGATGAATCATAATCGCCGCACCTCGGAGCACCTGCGTTTCCCCGGCCCTTTCCCCTCCTCATCGTGAGTGATCTCCGAGCAAATCAAGGAGGAACTTCACAAATGAAAATGTTCAGCCCCGTTGTGCTAGGTCTGTCTCTCGCGGTAGCCGGCAGCATGATGGCCGCGGCGCAGGATACCCCTTCGGACTTCAAGGTCCTGCAAATTACCCGTGAATACACCAAGCCCTACAAGAACGGCATGGCCCACGACAAGACGGAGAGCGCCTTTCAGCAGGCTATGATCAAAGCCAAGTTCCCCGCCTACTATGTCGGCCTGACTTCGCTTTCGGGCAAGTCGAGGTCCCTGTTCCTGACGATCTATAACTCTTTTGACGAATGGGGAAAGGACAATGAACTCCAGGACAAGAATCCGGCCCTCTCTGCTGAATTAGAACGCGCCAGTGTTGCCGACGGCGAGCTGCTGGATTCAGTTGACTCGCTTGTCTACACCTACGACAAAGATCTCAGCTACAAATCGCATCCTGACCTGATTGGCTCGCGCTACATGGAGATCTCGGTCTTCCATATAAAGGCCGGACACGCCGCGGAATGGCGGAAACTCGCAAAGCTCGTAAAGGACGCGCACGAGAAAGCCGGCACCAGCGCACATTGGTCCATGTACGAGATCGCCTATGGAACGCAGGACGGGGAATACATTGCCCTCAGTTCCGACAAGTCGATGGCCGACATCGACACCGGCTTTGCCGAGAACAAGAAATTCATGGATGCTCTGGGCGAAGACGGCGTGAAACAGTTCCGCGAGCTTTCTGCGTCCGCTGTGGAGTACTCACGCTCGGAGCTTTTCTCCATCAACCCGAAAATGAGTTATGTCCCTGACGCCTGGATCAAGGCCGACGGATTCTGGAAGCCCAAGGTGGCTGCAGCCGCTGCCAAGCCGGCTACTGCTGAAAAGAAGCCCTAACTTCGTCAAAACCATTCGACCTTTGGAGCCCCAGGACCCGGAATGCGGGAGCTGGGGCTCCTTTGCATTGTCTGAAACTCGATACATTGACTGGTCCGGCGCAATTTTCCCCAAACCGATTCCTGAACCTGGTCACGCACTTGGCCACGCAGGATTCCCTCAATCCAATCGCCACCCCGTATCATCTAAGAAGAAAGACCGGAACCCAACGGCCCAGGAGCCTTTCTCGATGACAATTTACATTCCCACGCCGCTGCGCCCTTATGCTGGCGGCCAGGCTTCCGTGGAGGTCCAGGCGGCGACTATCGCTGATGCCCTCGCCTCGCTTACGGGGGCCCACCCCGATCTCCGCAAGCACCTCTATAACGAGCATGGAAAGCTGCGCGCCTTCGTGAACATCTATTTGAACGACGAAGACGTTCGCTACCTTCCCTCAAAAGAAGCGACGAGCGTCACTGCGACAGATACCCTGTCGATCATCCCCTCCATCGCCGGTGGACGCTAGCCGGAACTGGCTGTCCATGCGGACGCGCCTTCGATGCAAAAGCAACAACGGTGACTTCAACGAGTTCACAATACGAGAATTGAAACTATGGCTGCGACGACGTCCCCTGACACGCTTCCTGAGTTGACTCCCGACGATCTTTCACGCTACTCGCGGCACCTGATTCTGCCCGAGGTGGGCATGGAGGGCCAGCGGAGGTTGAAGGCTGCGCGCGTGCTATGCGTCGGCACCGGAGGACTTGGTTCTCCGCTCGCTTTGTACCTGGCTGCTGCGGGCATCGGCACACTGGGCCTGGTCGATTTTGACATAGTGGATGCCAGCAACCTGCAACGGCAGATAATTCACTCGACCAAAGACATTGGCCGGAAAAAGCTGGACTCAGCCGAGGAGAAGCTGCTGGCGCTCAATCCGGCGCTCAACGTCGTGAAGCACGATACCATGCTTTCGAGCGCCAATGCCCTCGAGATCCTGAAGGATTACGACATCGTCGCGGATGGGACGGATAACTTCCCCACGCGCTACCTGGTGAACGACGCCTGCGTGCTGTTGGGCAAGCCGAATGTTTACGGATCAATCTTCAGATTTGAGGGACAGGCCAGCGTTTTCGCGACCGAGCAGGGCCCGTGCTATCGCTGCCTTTATCCTGAGCCGCCGCCGCCGGGGCTGGTGCCAAGCTGCGCAGAGGGTGGCGTGCTTGGCATCTTGCCGGGGCTGGTTGGCGTGATTCAGGCGACAGAGGCGATCAAGCTGATTCTTGGCAAGGGCGAATCGCTTGTTGGCCGCTTGCTGCTTGTCGATGCGCTGAACATGCGCTTCCGCGAACTCAAGCTGCGGAAGAATCCCGAGTGCCCTGTGTGCGGCCCCAACCCCACGGTCACAGCGCTGATTGACTACCAGCAGTTCTGCGGCATCAAGCCGGAATCGAAAGAGGAAAAAGCATTGAAGAATGGGATTCCACAACTCAGCGTGAAGGAACTCAAGCATCGCATGGATGCGGGCGAGGATGTTTTTATTCTGGACGTTCGCGAACCCTACGAGTACCAGATCGCAAACATCGGCGGGAAGCTGATTCCGCAAAACGATGTACCGCAGCGGCTGGCCGAGATTGACCGCGACCGCGAGATCGTCGTGCATTGCCGCAGCGGCGTGCGCAGCCAGCGGATCGCCGAGCTTCTGTCGCAGGCAGGCTACCCCAAGGTTGTGAACCTCGCCGGTGGCATCCTCGCCTGGGCCGACGAGATCGACCCGAAGATGCAGAAGTACTGACCGCAGCCCGCGCTCAATTCAAGGGGAACGACGTCGACGTGGAAAGCCCAACTTTGTCCGGCAGATTCGTACGGCTGGAGCCGCTCACGAGAGGCCATCTCGACGGACTCGTGGCCGCCGCGGCCGTGGATCCATCGTTGTACCAATGGAGTCTCGTTCCGCAGGGGAAAGACCAGACCGCCCACTACATTGACATGGCGGTTGCCGGTCGTGAAGCGGACACAGTGCTGCCCTTCGCCACTATTCGCGTCGCGGACGGTGCTGTGATCGGTTCAACGCGGTTTTTCGATTTGGAGCGCTGGGCGTGGCCGCAGGGTCACCCCCGCCATGGGCGGTCCGATCCTGACGTCTGCGAAATTGGCTACACCTGGCTGACGCAGTCGGCCATCCGTACCGCGGCCAACACAGAAGCCAAGCTGCTGATGCTTACTTATGCCTTCGAAGCGCGGCGGATGCTCCGCGTTTGCCTGCACACCGACGCACGAAACCAGAGATCGCGGGCCGCGATTGAGCGGATCGGCGGGAGATTTGAAGGAATACTGCGCGCACATCGGATGGCTGCGGACTGGACGACCCGCAACTCGGCGCGTTTTGCAATTGTGGCAGCGGATTGGCCTGAGGTAAAAGAGCGAATCGCCGCGTTGCTCGACCGGTCTTGACACCGCAAGCGTTGCCGCTCCGCACCGAGCTTTCAAGCCGGTGCATTCCGGAATCCCGTACATACCCACGCTTCTCAGGCAGCTTCGCCGCTCCTGCCGTTTTCGTCGAGCTTGCCGAAGATCATCTTTCCGCTGGCCGTTTGCAGGACACTGGTCACGGAGATATCCACGCTCTTGCCAATCAGCTTGCGGGCATGATCGACCACGACCATGGTTCCGTCGTCGAGGTAGCCGACGCCCTGGTTGTACTCCTTGCCTTCCTTGAGGATAAGCACGGTCATGCGCTCGCCGGGCAGCACCACCGGCTTGAGGGCATTGGCAAGATCGTTGATGTTGAGCACTTCGACGTGGTGCAGGTGGGCCACCTTGTTCAGGTTAAAGTCGTTGGTCACGACCTTGGCCTCCCACTTCTTGGCCAGCTCCAACAGCTTCAGGTCGACCTCGCGGATGGAAGGAAAATCGTCGGGAACGATCTGTACCTGGATGGCGGCATTGGACTGCATGCGCTGGAGCATGTCGAGACCGCGACGCCCTCTTTGCCGCTTTGAGCCGTCAGTCGAGTCCGCCACGGTTTGCAGTTCGCGAAGGACAAATTCGGGAACCACGATCATGCCGTCGATGAAGCCGGCTTCGGCTATGTCCGCGATGCGGCCGTCGATGATGACGCTGGTATCGAGCACCTTGGAGCTGCGGCGCGACGGCCGGTCACTTGCAAAGATGGTGCCTAGAGCCGCCGGGTTCAGCAGGTCGCCCTTGCTGGCGCCAACCAGCAGCCCCACATAGGTCATCAGCAGCAGCACAAAGATCTGCAGGACGGCCGAGTTGGTGTTATCGAGCGGCGCCGACCGCAGCACCAGGCAGAACAGGGCCGCGCCAAAGATTCCCAGCACGCTGCCTGCGACCGCCCCGATCAACCGGCGCAAGCTCAGGGCCCGGACGCGCAGTTCAAAGACGATAACCGCGCCAGCCGCCAAAGCTCCGGCGACCGCACCCATCCACCCTGCTGGAATACCGAAAGGATGAAGGAAATAACATACCCCAGCCAGCAAGGCAACAAAGAGGAGACGAACGACTACCAAATCCATAAAGGCCTACTGCCGCTGGCTGCGAGATGAAAACGCCAGACTCGGCACGTTGCAGAGTATGACGACACGCGACCACCAACGTCAAGGGAAGATTGTTGGATGGAGTGAGTTGGGCTGAGCAGCCCCAAACGATGAACACGCCAAGCGCAGATTCTGGCCGGGATAAAGCAACTCCGGGATTGGTATAGCTCGAAGGCAAACCGCAAAGTTGGCGCGACCATGAGGGAGCGGCAGCCTCGCATGAATTCGGCCAAGGTACAGTATTCCTGGAATTGCTCTAGTCGGACGTCCAGGCCTCCATTTGAGACCTGGGTTAGAACAAACTCCAGCCGGCGCCATCCGGTCGCTGCCACAAGGACCTACGAAGCTTCGGCCAGTTCCGCCGCCGGGACCTGGCGAAGGGTACCCTTGCGAGGGCCTCGTTTGCGCGCGCTCATCACCTTGATCCGTTCCAGCAGTTCCTGTGGGGTGCAGTGCTTCTTTGCCAGCAGTGCATCGGCCGCATGGATTTCGCCGCTCATCGACTGCGGGTCGCCCAGCAGAATCATCGGCACGTGACCCGCGATCTGCTTTAACCGGTTTACCAGTTGATGACCGTTCATTTGCGGCATGGCAAAGTCGGCAAGCACCAGATCGATCTGCGTCCGGGCAAAAATGCTGATTGCCTCCTGGCCGCTTGTTGCCGGCACTACGCGATAGCCATTGGTTGAGAGCATGAAACTCATAACCGAAAGTTCCTGTTCATTATCGTCTACGCAAAGTATTACTTTCTTCGGACGCATGATGTGGGGTATCACTCCTTCTTCAAGTTCTAAAAGCATTCGCCCCGGCAACATGTCGCCACGCCCGCTCTGTTGGCGGGTTTGCCTGTTGTATTGTCGGGCCCATCGTCTGCGATAGAGATGGCCTTGTAATTCAGAATCCTTGTGACCCCCGTTGTCCTGCGTTGTTGCGCGCGACCCAGGCGGATGCCGCAACCGCGCAAAAGACAACCGGCAAGCGATCCCCGCCAGGCCAGCTTTCTCTCGCAGTCAAAAACCAAGTGTGTATTGCATTGTCTGTTGCCTAAGCAACTGACCAACTAGAACAACTGTGGAGTTGCTGCTATGAGTGGCAAGCCTACGGGTCTCCGCCGCCCGAGGGAAGAGGGAATGTGAGGCGAAGAAGCAGATGAAAATACCACTGTAACAAGTGGAAATTTTCTAGCATTAACATTCTCTTAAAGTTGTGATGTTGATTCCCTGTTGAAAGCATGTGCATCGCTAAAGGAAAAGCTTCCCGACTGCTACAAGAACAGTGCTGCCAGCAACCCGCACATCGGTGACCCTCGCTGATTCTGATTTGGCGGAAAGAAACAGATCACTTGGCCGTCCGATTTCCACTCCCTGCAGAACGTGCGTTTTTGCTCCGGATTTTACCCCGCCGCGCATCACGAGGTAGCTGATCGCGCATCCTGCTGCCGATCCGGTCGCAGGATCTTCTCCACCGGAGAACTGCATGCGGGCGCGCCACTGGGGCTCGGCGCTCATGTCCTGCGCTCCGGTTGGCCCCAGCACATAGAACCAGCGCGCTCCGCGCTCCCGGAGCCACGCCGTAGCCTGCTGCTGGTCGACTCTCAGCCTTGCCAACGCGTCAGCCGAACGCAACGCGACAATGGCGAAGGCGGTTCCGGTGGAAACTATCTGCGGCGGCAGCGCCGGGTGAAGATCCTCAATTTCGAGGCCTGTCAGGCGCGCCACTTCCGAGCGATCCAGCTCCGCTCCAAACTCAGGATCCCGCTGCGTCATCTCTCCAAAGAGGCCCGCACCTGTAAAGCGCACTGGAATCGGACCCACATTCTCGGCTAAGGTCACGGTATCGCCTGCCAGGGTTTCCGGGGCATGCATCTTCAGTACGCTGGCCGTGCCGAGGGTCGGGTGCCCGGCGAAGTTCAACTCCTCTTGCGCTGTAAAGATCCTCACGCGCACGCCCTCGGTCTGCTCGATGGCGGGCACCCTGCGCTCCACAAACGTGGTTTCAGACAGGTTGAACTCGCGCGCAATCGCCTGCATTTGCTCTGTTGGAAGCCCGGCCGTGTTCATGACCACCGCCAGTGGATTTCCCTTCAGCGCCGTCTCGGTAAAAACGTCCACGACGAAATAATCCAGCTCCACCAGTGTCTCTCCTGCCTTTTCTCTCTTTACAGAATTAGACGCCAAATCGGCGTTCAAGCCAATGCCTAAATGCCCTGCGGCTCCTTGAATTGCTACAATCAAACAGGCCTTCACGCCTGCTATTTCGTTTCCCGCATGATTAAAATGCTAGACCCGCCGCCAATGACTCTCCGCCTGTACAACACTCTTACCGGACAACTCGACGCCGTTATCCCTGAAGACGGCAAGGCCCTGCGGATGTATGCGTGCGGCCCAACGGTCTACGACTTTGGCCACATCGGGAACTTCCGTACGTTTCTGCAAATTGACGTGCTTCGCCGCTTCCTGCTGCTTACCGGGATACAGGTTCGCCACGTAATGAACATAACCGACGTGGATGACAAGATCATTCGCAACGCGGCCGCTGCCGGGGTTTCAATCCAGGTCTATTCGGCGCCCTTCGTGAAGGCATTCCTTGAAGACCTCGATACGCTCAGGATTCAACATCCGGAGCAGTTGGCACGCGCCACCGAGCATATCGACCGCATGGTTGAGCTGATCCAAAAGCTCGCCGCCGCGGGCGCAGCTTATCAAACCGAGGACGGGAGCTGGTACTTCAGGCTCGCCGCGTTTCCTGATTACGGCAAGCTGAGCAAAAAGGACCTGAGCGGCATGGAAGACGGCGCTCGCGTGGATGTGGACGAATACGAGAAGGATTCCGCCCGCGACTTCGCACTGTGGAAGGCCGCCAAGCCTGGCGAAACTTCATGGGACACCGCAATCGGACGCGGCCGGCCTGGCTGGCACATCGAGTGCTCGGCGATGGCAATGGAGTATTTGGGGGAATCATTCGACCTTCATGCAGGCGGCGAAGATTTGATGTTTCCGCACCACGAGAATGAGATTGCGCAGAGCGAAACCGCGACCCACAAACAGTTTGCACGGCATTGGATGCATGTGCGTTTTCTGCTTGTGGACGGACGCAAAATGTCAAAGAGCGAAGGCAATTTCTACACGCTTCGCGACCTGCTGCTGAAGGGTTACAAGGCCTCGGCGATTCGGATGGCTTTGATTTCAGTACCCTACCGGCACCAGTTCAACTTCACCTTCGACGGACTGGTGGATGCCAACAGTGCGATCGATCGGCTGAGGACCTTTCGCGAACGGCTTATCACCGGATCCTTCAAGTCCGGCGAGAATCCAGCATTGCAGGAAGCCGCAATGAAGGCGCAAGCGGACTACATGGCTGCGCTCGCGAACGATCTGAACACCGCCGAGGCCCGCGCGCCCATCTTTGAACTGATTCGCGCGGCCAATACGGCAATTGATCAGGGACAACTGCTGGCTGGCGATCGGGATGCGATTCTGGCGGTGCTGGCCAGCTTTGATGCGGTCTTCGAAGTGCTGGAGGATCATGACGCCGAACCAACACGCCGAGCATTGGAATGGGCCCAGAAAGCGGGGCGGATGGCTGATGTTGCTCCCGAACTGCTGGCACGTCAGTTGCTAACCGACGAGGCGGTGGATGCTTTGGTTGCCGAGCGCACACTGGCGAAAAAGCGGCGGAACTTTGCCCGCGCTGACCAGATCCGCAACGAACTTGCCGAAAAGGGAATCATCCTTGAAGACTCCAAGGACGGCGTGCGGTGGAAGCGAAAGTAGACGACACCTTTCGTTCAAGACACAGGAGTGTATCGCATGGAAGCCAACGAAGCCCACGAGTTGCAGGAACACGCAGAGCATGGCGCGCACGAGTCCACGCTGCGTCCGGTTGCCTTCACCATGAGCGTGCTGGCCGTAATGGTAGCGGTGACTACCGTGCTCGGCCATCGGACGCACACTGAGGCGGTACTCGACCAGAACAAGGCCACCGACCAGTGGAACGAGTACCAGGCGCACAAGATTCGTTCCAACGACACCTATCTTGCCGGCGATTTGCTGACCGTGATGACCGTCTCCGACAAAGGAGCGGCGGCGAAAATTGCCAAAGGCTACGCCGATCATCAGGCCAAATGGGCCGATCAGACCAAAGACGATATGGAAAAGGCCGAGGCGCTGGAGACAAAAGTGGAACAAGCCGAGGCGCGAGCCAACCGCTTCGACCTGGCAGAAGCGCTGCTCGAGATCGGTTTAGTAATCACGTCGGTTACGCTGCTGACCCATAGCCGAATCTACTGGTATTTCGGAATGGTCTTTGCGCTCGGAGGGGTTGTCTCGGCGGCATCGGTACTGTTTCTGAAATAGGAATCCGCACAACGACGCGAGGCTAATAATGCGGCGAGAGAGCGAGGCTTTCGCCTGGAGCGTGCCGAAGTTCCGAAGGTTCCACCGTGCTACACTTTCCCTGCCATGAGATCGTATGCACTTGTCGCCGCACTGTTGGGTGCGAGCGTGTCTCTGCTTGCGCAGAATCCTGAACACGCTGCCGCCGCGACTACCAGCGCGCCCGGCGACACGGCTCCTTTGACGACAAAGACTTTTGAATTCAAGGACGACGCCGGTCTCAGCTACTTCTCTTATACCTATCCTTCCAACTGGGAGGTCGTGGACTCGAAACCGGTGATGCCGTCTGTAAGGCTCAAAGTTGAAGAGGGCGCCGCGAGTGAATCGGAGAAGAAAGGGGCGGAGTGCACACAGCTTGCGTTAGTTCTCCGCGAGCCAACCCTCAAATCAAGCATTGTCGTGGTGGCGCTTCCTTTCGCCTGCGTTGGCCCAATCGTCAATGAGAGCGATCTGCCTGCTGTGGCGGCCGGCGTTTCAGAGGGAGTCAAGAAGGGATTCGACATTGCGAGCCCTGTTTATGGTGCTTACAAGTTGGGAAAACATCATTTCTGGGCCGAGCGCGCGCAAGCTACTTCGATGAGCCACCCTGAATTAACTTACACACTTGAAACTGCCTGCACCATGCTGAAGAAAGCCATGGTCTGCTGGATGGGCTTTGCTAGAAACCAGGACGCCATCCATGTTTTGGAAAGCGGCCAAACATCGTTGGAGGGCGATCCTCTGTGCGCCCTTATTCCGTCCTCTGCATTCAAGAGCAATGCTAAATAGGGCTAGTCGAGGTTCTCGCTACGGCCAACCGCCGCAACTACACGGTCGATTTTCGTCAATTGACACTGCTGTTCAAATCGCGTAGATTAATCGATTTAGTGAAAGAGTTGTTCTTTTTCGCGCACGAAAATCGGAAATCCTGCAAATCTGAAATCCTGCAAAGGGCTTACTATGATCACGTTCCGCAATGTTGTAACGCTGGGAATGAGCGTCCTGGCTGTATTGGCTATTCAAGTCTCTTCGGCTCAGCCCGGCGGTATGCATTTGCCGGCCGCACCCGACAAAGGTCCCCGCACCATCGCACCTTACTTCACACCCGCCACAGCAGCCCCCACGGCGCCAGACGCCGACGGCTTTCTTCAGCGCTGGCTGCTTCTGGAGCCAATCAACAAGCCGAACCGCAGCAACACCGTTTTTACCGGTACATATGTTCGGAGTGCCCTCAACACTGAGTACTTTCCTGGCCAGTTCACCGCCATCCCGCACGACGGCGACAAGGTGACGGTTGCCGGGCAGGAACTTGCGTGGCATGCTGTGGATTCCGCCAATTTCGACGCCAAACTTTTTCGCTTCGCCTATGGGCTGAACAAGCAGACGTACGGCGTCATCTTCTGGGCCGTTACCATCGTCAACAGCCCGCGCGAGATCGAGAACGTTCGCATGGCCGTCGGTTCCAATTCGGCGTCCATGTGGTGGGTTAACGGCAAGGAAGCTGTCGGGCTCTTCGACGATCGGCGCATGGTTATGGATGATGTGGTCTCCAATCGCCTCACCCTCAACAAGGGCAAGAATGTCATTCGCGGCGCCGTCATCAACGGACCCGGCCTGAGCGACTTCTGCGTCCGCTTTATCGACGAGAACGGCGAACCGGTCAAAGGCATCACCACAAGCCTTCAATAACGCTGGAATGGTTGAGTCTTCCCATTTCTTGTCTCTATCGTTTTTGATCTTTATCGATTTGATCTGGAGTCACTATGAAATCCCAAATTCTGGTTGCAGCGGTTCTCTCCCTGCTCCCTCTTTGTGCGTCCAGCCCGGCGTTGGCGCAGTTGAGTGGCGAACCATACATTCACGATCCTTCGACGGTCATTCAATCCGATGGCAAGTACTACACCTTCGGCACCGGAGGCGGCGGATTGATGTCCGAGGATGGCTATACCTGGCACAGTGGAGCCGTGCGCACCGGAGGCGGCGTCGCTCCTGACGTCATCAAGATCGGCGATCGCTATTACGTATCCTATGCCGTTGGTGGCGGCGGCATGTCTGGAGGACACGCCAGCAACGTCAAGGTGATGTGGACCAAAACTCTCGATCCCAAATCCCCGGACTTCGGATATCACGACCTCGGGATCGTTGCCTCGAGCAACGGCATTGAAGATTGTGACGCCATCGATCCGGCGTTTTTATATGCCAAGGGGCATCTGTGGCTCAGCTATGGGACCTACTTCGGCTTTATCCGCATCGTCGAGCTCGATCCCAAAACCGGCCTGCGTGTAGCGGGAAACAAACCCGTCAACGTCTCCATCGACATGGAAGCTACTGACTTGATGTATCGCGATGGCTGGTACTATCTGCTCGGCACACACGGCACTTGCTGCGACGGGGCCAACTCCACCTATAACATTCGCGTGGGCCGCTCCAGGAACCCCACAGGCCCCTACGTCGATAACGTGGGCATTCCGTTGCTCAAGGGCGGCGGCAAGCTTGTGGCCGCTGCCAGTGGCCGTCATTACGGACTCGGCCACTTCGGCTTGCTCGACCTAGGCGACGGCGTGCAGAAGTTTTCAATGCATTACGAGGCCGACATGGATCGCAGCGGCCGCAGCGTGCTTGCCATTCGCCCCCTGCTCTGGAAAGATGGCTGGCCAATCGGCGGCGACGAATTCGAGCCAGGCACCTACGAGATTGAGTCCGAACGCAGCGGCTTCGCGCTGGAACTGGCAACCGATTTCGTGCGCATCGGCAGAGCCGGTGGCTTCGGTGGTTTCGGCGGTCCCCCTCCCGGCGCGGGAGCAGTTCTGCGTCCTGGCCAGCCGGGACCAGGCCAGCCACCTGCTGGACCTCAAGGTCAGCCGCCTGCTGGAGCTGGGCCCCAGGGTCCACCACCTGGAGGTTTCGGCGGCTTCATGCGCGCCCCAACTGGCCCCGTCACGCCGCTGCCCGATCAGACGCTCGCTCAGGATTCAGCCAACTGGCCAGCCGGCAACATTAGCGTCGACATCCTCGACTACATGGTCCGGCCCCATCAGAAATGGGCCATCACACCCGTCACCGACGCCGGCGGCTATCTGGGTTCGCCTTATTTCAAAATCCAGATCGCCGGCACCGATCGCACCCTGGCTGCAACCGCTGACAATGAACTCGTCGCGCTTCCCGCCTACACCGGCGCTCCCGAACAACTCTGGCGCATCGACCAGTTGACCGACGGCACCTACCGCATCCTGCCCAAGTCCATGGACAAGCAAAAGGAACCCATGGTCCTGACAGCCGTCGGCGCCAGTACGGCGACGCTCGCCAAGTTTGACCCCAAGAGCGACAAGGGGCGCTGGAACTTTAAGAAACCGTAGAATTACCAGATCGATTATCGGCAAGTTTAGATGGGGGAAAACGAGCAAGATCTCGTTTTCCCCTTTCTTTTTTTCTGATGCGGCCAACAGCCCAGCAGAGCCCGTGATTCTGATTGGCAATGAAATGAACTAGGGCCTGCTACTCGGCCGGCATCTGTTCCAATTCCTCGATGGGCGGGGCGCCTCGCTTAGCCTTTATCTGGGCCGTCGTCATTAGGAATACCGCCAGCACTATGCAACCCATGCCCACAAACTCCGCGGCGACGAGACGCTCGTGCAGCAGGACAATGCCCAGCAGCACAGCGACGACTGGATTGACGTATGTGTACGACATGACCTTGGCGACGGGCACGTGTTCCAGCAGGTAGATAAAGCTGGTGTAGCCGAGCAGAGAGCCTGCTGTGACGAGATACGCCAACGATCCAATGGAAGCGGCGTTGAGATGGAATTGAGGCCACTCGCCAAGCGCGGTTCCCACCAGAAGATCAAAGGCACCCGCAATCACCATCTGCCAGGAAGCCGCGACAAACGTGTCGACTTTGAGATGCGCGTGACGCGACAGGATGCTGCCAACGGTCCAGGAAAATGCTCCGGCGAGCAGGGCAATGACGGCCACCAGAAGCATACGATTGCCGCCAAGGCCCGTGTGCAACGAAGGCCACAACAACGCTACCAATCCAGCGAAGCCAAGCAAAACACCAAGCCAGCCGCGACGGGGCAACGGTTCCCCGTTGGGCAACACCATCTCAATGCATGCTACGTACAGGGGAGTCACTGCAAACACCAGCGAAGAGAGTCCGCTGGGCACGGTCTTTTCCGCATAGACCAAGAACACGTTGCCGGCACCCAGCAGTAGCAGTCCGATTGAGCCCAGCATCAAGATGGTTTTCGCGGGCCACTTGAGCCGCAGGCCACGCCAACGGCACCATCCGAGCAGGAGAAGGCCGGCAACGAGAAAACGCGTCCCTGCAAGCAGGAAAGGTGGCATTTGGGCGGCGCCGATGCGAATGGCCGTGTAAGTGGAGCCCCAGAAAAAATAGACGCTTAAGAATGCGAGCAAAATGGATGCCGTGGTGGCCGCATTGTGTTCCCCTTGAGCCGATTTGGACGAAGAAGCGGACATGGCGATGCTTTGATCTTAGAACTTGTGGATCAGCAAGGCATCGCCGGATTGTTGTGAAGCATTTCCCTAGAGAGCCTTTTCTTCGAGGCGCATGTTGGCAATCTCCGATGTGCGGTGCGCAGCGCGTTCTAGATTGTGTGCCATCTCCTGCGTGGCCAGGTGTTGCTCCTCAGCGGCTGCGGCCATCTGGTGCGAGAGTCCCGACAACTCTTCGGTGTGAGAGGCGATGCTGTCGATGGCAGCAATAGCCTTACTAATATCTGCTCCAATCACAGACACTTTGGCCTGAATCTCAGACGTGGCTGAAGCCGTCTGGCCGGCCAGTTTGCGCACTTCACTCGCCACCACGCTGAATCCCTTTCCATGGACTCCGGCACGCGCCGCCTCAATATTGGCGTTCAACGCTAATACGCTGGTCTGGGTGGCAATGGAGGCAATCAGGTCAGCCACCTTGGCGACGCCGTTACTGGACGCTCTCAGATTCAAAATCGAAGACTTGCTTTCTGCGCTCAGGTTGCGTGATTTTTCAGCAGCCTGGGACACACTTACGGCATTCCTCGCGATCTCTGCGATGCTTGATTCGATCTGATGCGTTGCCGTTGCCACCATCTGCAGGTTGCCGTCCAAATGCTCGATATCGGCGTGCTGCGCTTCCTGCGCCTTTTTAAGCGCCTCAATTGCGTGCTGCGTACTGACGCCCCATAGCACGACCGCACCGCAATACTCACCACGCTCACCAATCATGGGTTCAACATTCAGGTCGAGCTTCACAGGCCCCAGATCGATGGTGGCCTTATGGGGCAGCTTGTGCCCGCCATGGTGCTCTTTTTCGCCCAGAATCTTCCCAACCTGGTCGGGAGCCTTGTGGAAGATGTGGATTGACTTGCCCACAATCTGATCCACCGGGACGGGCAGATATTGCTGCAGGCCGAGCAGCGTCTTTCGCGAGGCCCGGTTGAGGTAGCGGAGAATAAGTTCACGATCGCAAAACATGGCGTTGCAGGGAAGCGCATCGAGAGCAAATTCGAAGCTGCGATCTTCATCCGCGGCGTACGCGTTCGCGGTCGCTTCATTTGAGCCGATTGAAACGGAACCTGCCGGAATAGCAGGCGTCCGTGTGGCCGTCCTTGAAGACAGACCTCCAGACAAACTAAGGGACATAACCCAACCCTCCTTGCAGTCAAAATTCAGTTTCGTCCAGCGCCGCCGCTCCGCGGCGCTTTCACGGCCATATGTTCCTGCCGTGATTTCAGAACGGGAGTTTCTGTCCTGAAGTGGGAAATCCCGTGACTCTGCGACGCGAGGATGAAACCGAGGCCGCTTCCCTCTGCTCGTACTTGCCTGGGCGATTTGCGCTTGCGACCCAACCCGGCGAGAATGGTGTGCGATGGAATGGATGTCTCAATTGTGGATCACAAGCCAGGAGCGTGGACTGGCGGCCCTGAGTTGGATGGCAAGGCGGCGCGGACGGTCCACGCTTCCCGCTCACCTTCTTACCGGCATGAAGGGAGAGGATGCCGCCTATTTCTACCTGCGTCACAAAGGCTACATCGTAGCGGCGCGCCGGTGGTCACCCGGTCATCAGCCCGGCGACATCGACCTGATTGCATGGCAGGGACAGTTACTTTGCATCATCGAAATAAAGACCCGAACCGCTCAAGACACTACCGCCGCCGAAGTTGCCGTCGACGATCACAAGCGCAAAATGCTGCGCCGGTTGGCGCGCCAATACGTTCGCCAGCTCCCGCAGGCGACCGCGCCGCAGGTCCGGTTCGACGTGATCAGCGTGTATCTGGTGCCAGGACAAAAACCGGAGTTTGTTCACTTCGAGGCTGCGTTTGGATGGGGTGACCGTCCCGATTACGAACAGTGCTGAATAAACCGGCTTCAATGCCGGCACAGTTTTCGCTTTAGCCCTTGGCGTCTTCGAATTCCTCGTGCCACGCCATCTGGATGGCCTCAAGCTTCGACTCATTTGACTTGGCGGGGTCGTCGGCGAAGCCTTCCAGTTCCATGACGTAACGGTGCAGGTCGGTAAAGCGCACTGTGAGCGGGTCAAGACCGGGAAATTTTTCCTGCAACTGAATGCCAATCTCTTCAGTGTCGGTCCATAGGATTTCGCGCGGCATGCTGCTGCTCCTTACTTGCCTTCCGCCAGGGCCAATGGTTTGCCTTCGGAGGTGTAGTTGCGATTCCACTTGGGGATTTCAACGACGTAGTTGCCTGGGCCGGTGATGACGGCCTGGCAACCGAGGCGCGAATCCAACTGCTGGTCGGCAGCCATGTCCATTCGGTCGATCTCGTCGTCGTCGGCTTCGGTGATCCCCTGCTGATCCTTGATCCAGAGGTGGCA
>Ga0182013_10002208_pt1 | contig 25713 bp, 27 predicted proteins | sample 612S2MmetaG_FD_120487 | JGI IMG/M metagenome (GOLD analysis project Ga0182013, IMG submission 120487) | Permafrost microbial communities from Stordalen Mire, Sweden - 612S2M metaG | ecosystem: Environmental > Terrestrial > Soil > Wetlands > Permafrost | place: Sweden: Stordalen | collected...
ATCGGTTCGGGTGCGCCGCTTCCACCGTCCGTCGGCATCCCGATCGTGTGTCTCACCGTGGCGCCGACGTCGCTCTCGGTCGTCCACCTTTCCGCGCCGGTGAACGTCACCGTGTCGGAGCCGAACTTCTTCGGACCCTTCACGGCCTCGACGACGACGTGCGGCCCGTTGGGGATCTCCGTGAGTTCGATGAATCCGCTTGGCCCGTCCGCGACCTTCTCGGTCGGCCCCGGCGCGTTCACGGGGAGTTGCTCGTATACGTTCTCCGACGGGACGAACACCACTACGCTGCCGATTACGGAGACGTAAGCCAACGGGGGCCTAACGCAACGCGGTGGCGAGTTCGCGATAGCTTTCGTAGCGGCTGGCGGTATTTGCTCGTTCGCAATACGATCTTGGAGGCAAAAGAGGTATGCGATCTCCGCGGCTATGCAAAGGTCGAGATTTGAATCTAGTTGGCTTGAACGGCTAGAGGCAACGCCGAGCCGGTCAATCGCGGTTCCGATCGAAATGCCAACGTCACTCAAATACGGATCTTGACAAGTTGCATACACGTGACGCAACTCGTTAAGAAATTGTTCGTCAAAGTACGCCGCATCATAGTGGACGCTCAGAACGCCCGCATTGAACTGCGATGAAAACAGCCGTCGGTTTCCAGCATCGTCGGCTAGATAGACAGACGTTCCTCCGTGAGATAGATGCAGCTTCATATCTCTGGTATACGGCGCCCAAGGGAGATGAGCGTGTAAGATGGCTTACGCTGGATGGGCCCGCACTGCCCGATCCGGACCATTTCGGATAAGGTCATTTTTCTCAACAATCACGATGTCAAATTTACGACGGCAATCTACGGCGTAATCGATTTGGTGAATCGGAAGGTCACCTACGCTTCGGCGGGTCATCATCCGCCGATCTTAGCGCAAGCCGGCGAAGAGCCGCGCATCATGCCAAATCACGGGTTTCCGCTCGGCGTGGAAATCGATCTGCCGGATCTCATCAAGGAGCACGAGTTTGCCTATGAGTCAGGCTCCTTATTGGTATTATACACCGACGGTCTGATCGAGTATAGTCACGACACGCAAAAGGGTGAGGCCCGACTCCTGCGGGCCGCGCGCGGCGCCCTTGTGACAAAAGCTCAAAATCCGGCAAGATTTATCGTTAAGAACGTCCTGCAAGAAGAATTGCAACATCCCGACGATGTCGCGGTACTGACGATTTTCTTCGAATAGCATTTAGGGGCGCATTCTTACGACGTTCCTGGGTCCCCGATGCATCTTAAGCATCACCGGCCGCTCCTGCACCGATCATTGACCATTCAGACCGTAGCAACGCCACGAATCGGTTGAGTCGTGCGAGCGTCTCGCACGTCGAGCTGACCGCATTCCCGGTTTACGGTTGAAATAAACTCCCTCAAAATACCGGTATATAGTTGCGGCTCGAATTGATACAGTTTGACTTCCCTCAAGAAGAAAGAGAGCCGCGTATGCAGCCCATCGTTGACAAATTATCCTCACTAATCGAGAAGAACGGCTGGAAGGACAAGTTCGAGCAAACCATCGCGGCAACGCATAAGCTGAATATTTCAGCTCTGGCTTCGATTAATTCGTTGAACGACTACCTAAAATACGTCGACGGATTCGCAACCTGGGCGCCATCGTCGCCGGGTTCGTCCCATCGAATTTATGAAAAGATGGCTGAGTTCTACTTTATCCTCGATCAAGAACCGGTGCGCAGCCTCCAAAACCCGATCGAACCCGGCAAGGGCGCTCAAGTGTTGACGCCGCTCTCCGCGTGGATCGACGAATTCGCGAAGACCTGGGGGAGCTATCTCGATACGCACGATTCGGTGAAGGAGATCGAGTCGTTCAAGACGGCTCCGAATTTCAATTGGGACGAGTATATGCCCCCGCCGAGCGGCTATCAGACGTTCAACCAGTTTATGGCGCGCGATGTGAAGCCTGGTCTGCGACCGGTGGCGGCCCTAGACGATCCGACCGTGCTGGTTGCGCCGGCTGACTCGACCTTCGTGGGCTGGTGGCAGATCAGCGACTCATCCGAGATTTTCGTGGAGAGCAAGGGCCTACGGTGGTCGATCCATCAGCTCCTGACTGGAAGCCCGTATGCGGACCGTTTTAAAGACGGCATCTTCACGCACAGCTTCTTGAATACGACCGATTACCACCGCTGGCACGCGCCCGTACCGGGAACAGTGCTCGAAGCGCGCGTCATTTCGGGCCAGGCCTTCCTTGACGTCGAAGCGATCCCGGGCACCGTCGGGGGGAAGCCTGGAGAGGTCTTGAACTGCCTCGACAACACGGGTTATCAGTTCGTTCAAACGCGCGGACTCGTCGTGCTCGATTCGCCGATCGGTCTCGTGGCATGCATTCCGATGGGGATGGCACAGGTCTCCTCCGTCGTGCTCACCGCCGAAGTTGGGCGAGAACTGCGCAAGGGTGAGGAACTCGGCTATTTCGCCTTCGGTGGCTCGGACTTCGTGATGGTCTTCGAGCAGCGGAGCAACGTCCACCTCGATTGGCAGCAAGGCGTCCACGTGCGACAAGGTATGGCCATCGGTAAGGCCTTCGCGAAATGATCACCGGGCGGCGCACGTAATGGCAACCTCGGTAAAGCCGGCGGCGCCCGCGGCCGCCGCCCCCGCAAACGGCAAGGCGCAGGGCGGTGTGAAAAAAAAGGTGGTCGTCATCAGCATGATGGCGCTCGCCGTCATGAACGTAACGACCGTCATGAGCTTGCGCGGCCTTCCGTCGCAAGCCGTCTACGGTTTGAGTTCGATCTTCTACTACGTTATTGCGGCAGTGGTCTTGCTTATCCCCACCGCCCTCGTGGCCGCGGAACTCGCATCGACGTTCCCCGAAAAGGGGGGCATCTTTCGCTGGGTGAGCGAGGCGTTCGGTCCGTCATGGGGATTCGCCGCGCTCTACTACGAGTGGCAGTCGATCGTCGTCTGGTTCCCGACGGTGCTCATCTACGCCAGCGTCGCATTTGCGTACATCGTAGGGTCCGCCAGCTTCGATGCGGCGCTGGCCGGCAATAAGTTCTACGTCATCGCCGTCGTGCTGGGCGTCTTTTGGGCGGTCACGTTGTTCACGTTTCGTGGCATGCAATCGTCCTCGATGCTCAGCACGCTCGGCGGGCTGTTCGGAACGATCATTCCCGGCGCGATCCTCATCGTCGGCGCCGGCGTGTACATCGCGCTCGGCAATCCCGTTCATCTCGACATGAGCACGGGCCTCATTCCGAAGTTCACCGACATCAACGGTCTCGTGCTGGCGGCGAGCATCTTCCTGTTCTTCGCTGGGATGGAAATGCAAGCCGTGCACATTTCGGACATGAAGAACCCCACGCGCGACTACCCTCGATCGCTCTTCCTCGCGACGGTCGTCATCCTCAGCGTCTTCATCCTCGGAACGCTCGCCATCGGCGTCCTCATCCCGGTGAAGGACATCAACCTCACCCAAAGCCTGCTCGTCGCATTCCGCGACCTGTGGGCCGGACTCCACGTGCCGTGGATGGGACCCGTCATGGCCGCGATGCTCGCGTTTGGCGTCTTGGGACAAGTCAGCGTGATCGTCGCCGGCCCATCGACCGGTTTGCTCGCCGTCGGGAAGGCCGGCTATTTGCCGAAGTTCTTCCAGGGCACGAACAAGAACGGCATCCAGGTTCCGATCCTGGTCTTTCAGGGCGTCATCGTGAGCATCTTGGCGCTCGCGCTCACCGTGCTGCCGTCGGTGCAGTCGGCCTACCAGATCCTCGGCCAGATGGCGACGATCATCATCCTGGTGATGTACGTGGTCATGTACACCGCGGCACTGCGTCTGCGGCATACGCAGCCCAACAAGCCGCGGCCGTTCAGGGTACCGGCGCTTTGGCTCGTTGGCAGTGTTGGTGTGATCGCGGCGGTGGCCGCGTTCATCCTGAGCTTCGTTCCACCGCAGCAGATCGCGACCGGAAGCCCGGTCTTGTACGTCGGCATCCTCGTCGTCGGCAGCGCGATCTTCCTCGGCATTCCGTTTGTGATCTACGCGCTGCGCAAGAAGGACTGGAAATCGGGCGATACCGGCTTCGCTCCCTTCGATTGGCAAACCGAAGGTCGCAAGCCGAGCGCGGTCTCCACCTGGCCCAACGGCGTCGCTCCGGCGGCACCCCCGGCGGATCACGAGCCGGCGACGCCGGCCGCGGCGTAGGGGCGCCCTCCGGCTATGACGGTCTCAGCGACGGCGAAGTCCTCGATGAACGTGTGGAGTGTCGCGGCGCTCGGTATCGGCGCGATGGTCGGCGCCGGGATCTTCGCGCTGCTCGGGCAGGTCGTCTTGATCGCTCACAGCGCGGCGTGGATCGCGTTCATCATCGGCGGCGTTGTCGCGATGTTCTCGGGCTACTCGTACGCGCGCCTCGCGGCAAAGTATCCCTCCGACACGGGGATCGTCGCGTTCTTCGATGCGGCGTTTCCGTCGCGGGCCGCGGGAGGCGCGCTTTCGCTGGTCTATCTCCTGACGCTGGCCGTGACGTGTGCGCTCATAGCAAAGAGCTTCGGCGCTTACGGCGCGCGGCTGGTGTTCGGCGACGGCTCCTCGCCGCTATGGATCGATGCGTTCGCTACCACGATCGTCATCGTCCTAACGGTGCTCAACGCGATCGGTTCGCGGGCGGTCGGGCGTGCCGAGGTCGTACTCGTCGTCGTAAAACTCCTAGCGCTGGGGGTGCTGCTCGTTGCCGGGACGACGTCCTTTCAGCCATCCCGTCTGAGCAGCCCGCTGCACGTCGGCCTTGGTTCGATCATCGCGGCAGTCGGCCTTACGTTCTTCGCCTACTCAGGCTACGGCACTATGGCCAACGCCGCCGGCGACGTGGCAAAACCGGCGGTGACGATTCCGCGAGCGATTTACGGTGCGATCGCGTTCGTCGCGCTACTGTACGTTGCGGTCTCGGTGATCGTGCTCGGCAACGTCAGCCAGGGCGATTTGGCGAAATACGCCGATACGGCCGTCGCGCAAGCGGCGCGGCCGGTGCTCGGGAACATGGGATTCGTCGCGCTCTCGATTGCGGCGCTGCTCGCGACGGCCTCGGCGATCAACGCCGTGCTCTTCGCCGGCATGAACATCGCTCTGGGTCTGGGAAAAGGCCGGCAACTCCCGTCGGCGTTTACGGCCCTGGTCCGGGGCAAACTCAGCCGCGGCGTGACGTTTGCGATCGGCGGCGTGCTGGTCATGGTCAATTTTATGGATCTCTCGGCGATTGCGGACGTCGCGAGCGCAGCGTTCCTGATCACCTACCTCGCCGTGTTCGTCGCGCATTGGCGACTGGCCAGCGAGACAAAGAGTAGCCGCGCCGTGATCGCGATCGGGTTTACACTCATGGCGACCGTGCTGGTCGTCTTCGAAATCGCGGTTTTCCGCAGCCAGTGGTTGTCGCTCTTGCTGACATTCGGCCTGGTCGGCGCGGCCTTCCTCATCGAGGTCGTGCTGGCCCGCCCCGTGCGACTGAAGCGCGCGGCCTAATCAGAATTTTTTTCCTACGCACGTCATCAAACCTTAAGAAAGCAGCACGATGTCAGTTACTACGCGCCCCGATCACGAAAAGACGGCCGGAAACGGCAAATCGAATGGGCACTCCGGCCCGCCCGCGTTGACGGTAGAAGCGCTCTTTCTCGGACCGAAGTCCGAAAACAAGGCGTTCTTCCGCGAGCGGCTCCTTGCGATCATCGAGGACCACATTCACTGGCGCGCCGACTTCAATCCCGCTGACGAAGCGCTCGTGTCCGCGGAGGACATGCGCGCGAAAGCCTTCGTGCACACGCTCGATCGAACGACCGAAGTTCTCGAGGCGGTGTCGAGCCGCTTGCGGCAGTCGGCGGATCCATGGTTCTCCACGCGCTATCTCGGCCACATGTGCTCGGACATCCTGATGGTCGCCAACATCGCGAAGATGTCGACGATGTTGTTCAACCCGAACAACTGCGCCTACGAGGCATCGGTCGCCACCGAACCGATGGAACTGGAAGTCGGCAAAGATTTCGGCCGCTTGTTGGGTTACGATGCGGAGACGAACTGGGGCCACATCACCACCGACGGTACCGTCGCCAACTACGAGTCGCTGTGGCTGGCGCGCAATCTGAAGTCGTTCCCGCTCGGCGTGAAGTCGGTAAGCCCGGACCTCGTGAACGGTCTCGACGAGTGGCAGCTCTTGAATCTGCCGGTCCCCAAGATACTCGATCTACTCGACGAGACCAAGAAGAACGGCACGTTCGCCAAAGCGCTGGCGGCGTCGGCGCGGGGACGCGGCGCGGGCGGCGGCAAGCTCGGCAAGATGATCGTCCCGCAGACGCGTCACTACTCGTGGGAAAAGGCGGCCGATATCCTCGGCATCGGCTTGGATAGCATGGTGAACGTTCCGGTCGACTCGCTCTACCGCATCGACCTCGATGCATTACGTGCGGTGCTCGATGACTGCCTTGCAAAGAAGGTCCCGGTCCTCTCGCTGGTTTCGGTCGTGGGAACAACCGAAGAGGGCGCCATCGACGACGTCGCTGCGGTCGTGAAGATTCGCGAAGAGTACGAAAAGAAAGGCCTCTCGTTCTATTACCATATCGATGCCGCATACGGTGGGTACGGCCGCACGATGTTCCTCGACGAGAAGGGCCGCTTCATGGCCTACGAAGATTTGCTCGAGCGACTGCGCAATCTCGACGTCGAAAAGAATGGCGTCGCCTTCCCGTCGAAAACCGTGTGGAAGGCCTTCCGCGCGATCCCGTCGGCGGATTCGGTGACCATCGATCCGCACAAGATGGGCTACGTTCCGTATGCAGCGGGCGGAATCTCCGTGCGCGACAAGCGGATCCTCGGATTGGTGTCATACACCGCGGCGTACGTCTTCGACGGTAAGGATATCGAACTGAACCTGGCGAGCGTCATCCTTGAGGGTTCGAAGTCGGGCGCGTCGGCGGCCGGCGTGTGGGCGGCACACCAACTCGTTCCACAGAACATCGCGGGATACGGCCAGATCATGGCGCGCAGCCTCGGAGGTGCGCGCCATTTCGTGAAGACGCTCGAGACGGTACGCGAGTTCGAGGTCGCCGGGAAGACGATCGTCTGCCTGCCGCTCCTGAGCGAGCCGGATTTCAACATCGTCTGCATGGCCTTCAATTATAAGGGCAACACGAGCCTGGCGAAGATGAACGACTTCAACACGAAGATCTATGCCGCGTCGTCGTATTCGGGCGGTCGCATGTATACCGAAGACTGGATCACCTCGCACACGGTGCTCGAAACCGCTTCCTACGGAAACGCGCCGGTCGACTTCATCAAAAAGTTCGGCTTGCCCGAGTCGGAGTGGAGCAAGGTGGGTCAAGTCGTAGTGCTTCGCTCGTGCGTCCTCCATCCGTGGATGGCCAGCACGCCGAACTATCCGCAAGCCTGGCAAACCTACATCGAAATCATGAAGGGCAAGATCGAACGCATCGTTGCGGACGAAGACCTTCGCGACGCGAAGACGCCTTGAGGATCTTGGCGGCAGCGATTGTTTTTCTCGCGGTCGCCCTCCCCGGCGCCGGATCGGCGGCCCCGGCACCGCCGGTTCCGAGCCCCAGCCCGAGTCCGACGGCGAATTCGTTCACCGTCGCCGGCTTCGTGCGATCGACCGATTATACGGTGCAAACGCAGACGAACCCGGCGAACGGTGGTCCGCGCATCCCTTCGTATTACCCGTCATACACCGCCGATGCGAACCTGCGCCTCAACTATCGTTTCGGTGAGTCGCCCGTCTCGGTCGGCGTGTCGTATCTTAACGCACAAGCGATCGGCTCGTGCTCGACTCCGGCTCCGCCGGCCGGTTCAACGTGCATCAACGCCGCCAACAATCTGCCCGGCTTTCCGATCAGCACGTTCATGGAAGCCTACATTCAATATAGCGGAACCCGCCTACTTGCGCGAGTCGGGAACCACGTGATCGATACCCCCTGGGCGACGTCGGCCACCGGAGCGCACATCGATCCGTCGTCGTTTCAGGGCCTCGACGTTCGCTATTCGCTCGGGAGCCAATTCACAATCGAAGGCGCCGACTACGTGCGCTTCAAGCCGAGCGAACTCGGCGGCTTTCAGCGCACGACCCTCTTGACCGGCTTTCCGCTCGGGGCGACGGGATTGGCGAACAACATCTACGACCCGAGCGGCCTCACCATTCAGACGAATGGCTTCATGTACGGCCACGCCGGCTACGCGAGCACCAACGGGTTCGCGGCGAACGCCTACGTGTACGGCATGCAGAATATCGCGAACATCCTGTGGTTCGATGCGAACTTTCCGCTGGGGACCTCGAAGTTCAAGCCATTCGTGAAGCTGCAGGGCGGCTCTGAATCAAATGCCGGAAGCGCGGTGATCGGCAAGATCGACTCCTCGGTGTTCGGCGTGCAAGCCGGCGTGAACCTCACGCCGAGATTCTCGCTGACCGCCGGCTACGATGGGATTCCCCTGCACACCGATAGGGTGACGTTACCGGCGGGTTACACGTGCCCGGCCGGAGCGACCGCCGGTGCCGGCGTGATCGCGGTGAACTCGCAACTGACCACGGCGTCGTTGCCGTATTTCTTGCCGAACGGCGGCACCGGTAACTGTTCGATGAACGCGAATGGGACGGCAAATCTTTACGACGGCGGCTGGGCGAGTCCGTACACCGATTCGTACGGGATCGATCCCCTCTTCACGACACCGACGACGGTGGGTATGGTCGACCGCCGTTCGCCGGGGAACGCGGTGACGGCGCGGATTACGTACACGAACCCGACCAAGCAATTCACGTCGTACGTGAGCCGTACGTACTTCGATTACTCGACGCCGGCATACGTGCAATCGACGTACGAGACAGACATCGATGCGTTGTACTACTTCAAACCGATCTCGACCGGTCCGTACCGAGGACTGCTCTTTCACTACCGCTATGCGGTTCAGACGCAGAGCGGGTCTGCTACCTACAATGGCATACCGCAACTGACGTACAACCGGTTTCAACTCGAATACGATTTCTGATTACCGACGTTATCGATCAAGAAGCAGCGCCGATGGCGGCTTTCTTGATCGCCAAAACAAATAGTCGCTTCTGAGAGCCCCATGTCGCTGTTTTATCGCGTTATCTCAGACGCAAAAAGAACGCGATCCGGTTTGGCGTGCTGCAGTTCACGCGCCCTGACCAGCGACGTGAATCGAAAATGGCGATGCTAGTTCGTCGAAGAGGCGGTGGTCTTGGAGTTGGTGCTGCGCAAGGATCTGCAGGCGACGATCGTTCTCGCGCTGCTCATCTTCAATGCGGGACTCTCATTTGTTCAGTCAAGCTGCGTGCACGCAACGCTCGCCGCACTGAAATCGCGACTTGCGTTGCACGCGTCGGCGCGACGGGAAGGTGCCTGGAGCGACGTTCTTGCCGCGTTCCTGGTGTGCGAAGATATCATCGAGGACTTGCTCGGCGGCGTCGTGCCGGCGGACGCACTGATCACGAGTGGCAACGTCCTGCAACGGCGGCGCTCGGGCTGGCGGGGCCGTGTTAGCTGCTGACCTAAAGGCAGGCACGATCTACATTTTCGAGCGAGCAAAATTCCAACGGGGAGCGCGCGAGCAACAACGCATTCCGGCGATACGCTATGTGGGAATGAATGGTCATAAATACATGTTCGAAAAGGTCGCCATTCGTGACGCGCAAGACCCGAATGCCTGTAACGAAGGCAAGATTTTCCTAAGCAAAGGCGCGCTAGAATATCTGGACTACGAGTCGCTTACGGTAAGCCGATCAACCCATGAACATCATTAGTGCCCTGCGGCTGCTTGTTACGTTCGACTAATCGCGTCGCATGCCGAACACACGAGCCTCCAGTCGCTCCGTTCAAGGATATCTTCCGTCGCGCGGCTCGCGTTAACTAAAGCGAGATGAGGACACCAAGCGCGTGCTGACTCGCCAACGTTTTCTTTCAACCACCGGTCCCTCGCTAAGCGTGGAGGCATTGTCGGGCTGCTCGACTCGAACCAACGACCCGCTGATTAACGGTCAGTTGTCTACTATCATGCATCATAACGTTCCATTATCAGACGCGACGAAGATCGAGCGCGTGCGTTAGGAAGCGCCCAGGGAGCGGAAAAGGGTCCGGGCGCGCCTAAGAGCGTCGCGAGGGGCAATTTTAGAATCCCGATACGGGGTCAGAATTAGCGTCGCGCGCCCAGGCTTTCCGATATTGGCTGTCGCGATCGCGAAACAGCGCGGTGATCAGTTCGCGTACGAAGGTCCCCGCGCTGACGCAACCGATCCCGGCCCCGTATGCTCGCCATAAACGCTCGTTTGACCGCGAAAACTGTGCGGCCAACCTTAAGATGTCGGACAGGTTTAGCGGGTCGAACCGCTGCCCATCGGTCATTGTGTGGTGAACGCGGCAACCGAGATGCCGCTCGCGGAAGGTGATGACGTCGGAGAAGTCTGCCATCGGATTTAGCCGGGCGGGTACGGTCAGTTGGGCCAGATCTAGGCGATTTGGTGCGATGATCCCGATAAAATCTTGTAGCAGTGCGTCAGGCGGCTGCGACGACCGATAGGCGCGCACGATCGTTTGGGCTTTCCCAAATATGGCCGAGAATGCGCCGGCAAGCCGGTCGTATTCAAATCTGGACCGCCCATACAGACCGGTCGCTACAATCGTATCGACAAACTCCCCAAACTCAATATTCCACACGCGACTTGCCTCGGCATAAAGCGATTCGAGGTAATCAGCTTGTGGGCGAAGATAGAGAATAATCTTCGGTTTGTAGCCGATGGCGAGTAATCCATCACGCATACGTTTGAGCGCAGCTTCGTCGAAGTTCAAGAATTCGAATTCTTCAGACGTTAGGCATACCGTCGACGCGTTCGCGGCCGCGGCTTCACGCAATAGTCCCGCGAACGTGCCGTGTTGGGGATCGAACTGCGGGTCGTTCGCAAGTTCCCACGCGATATTATGATGACCGGCAGAAGCCGTGGATATTCGGCCGGTCTGCGGCACGAAGACGTCTGCCCGCTGCAACGCGTGGTCGTTTGATGCAAGCAGAACCTGCAGTGAGGTTGTTCCGGTCTTATGCGTACCCACGTGCACGAATGCCGTGCCGCGCGACGAAGAAAGCTTGCCCATGCCTCCTTACATATCTGACCAACACATGCGGTGTGTGAAAAATATGAAAGGATAGCCTTAGATTTCCATGAGATTTGGAAACGACGCGCAACAGCTAAACGCGCGACGCGGAAACTAGAACGTCTTAATTTTACTAAGTCCGTTGCTCGCAAATAAATTCTCGAGTTGCGGCACCGACTTGGACGTGCCGTGATAGGCCACGATGCTGTGGCCCGCCTCGAGCGCTTCGGCGTAATTCTCGACTTCGTCGTCGGGAATCGCGAGGTCCGCGAGCCGATCCCATAGCGAGCCGCCGAGTTCGACCATGTGGGCGCCACCTACGCCGGGCGCGGCGCTGCCGGTGAGTCCCGGCACGCCGGTACCCGTCTCGAGGCCGCCGCCGGTAATGATGCCGCTGCCGGCAATGCCGCCGGCCACCGGTGTGTCGGCGTCTTCGGGGCCGATCACCTCAAACGCGTTGAGCGAGAGCCCAGCCGCCTTGATGGAGGCTTCGAGCGCCGCGGTGTTCCCGTCTTGCGATATCCCGGTCACGACGAAGGGCACGAGGTACCTCGGTTACGAGAGAAAGTGAGCAGTATAGAGGTTTGCCGTTGGCCCGTCAGCGGCCCGCCGACTGGGACGTTCCCCGAAATGCGCGGTTCGACGCCTAGCCGAGTCCCGCGCGGCTGGACAGAAAGATCATACTATTAGTATGATTCAATAATGAGGACCGGTAAGACGAAACAGAAGAGCGTCGTTGAGGCGTCTTTTGCGCGGCGAACGATCACGATACCACCGGAAATGGAAGCAGCCATCGATTCGCTTGTCGGGCGTGGAAAGTTCAGCGCGTTCGCGCAGCAAGCGTTCAGCCACGAACTCCAACGTGAGAGCATCGCGCAGTGGCTTGACGAGCGAGAGGCGTCGCGTCGCGGCAAGCCGCTTGACGCTGACGCCGTGCAGTTCGCGGAGCAGGCGTGGCGCAACCGCAAATAATTCTCGCGCTTGATTCGGGGGCGCTTATTTTGGCCGACAAGGACCCGCGCGTCGAAGCGGTGATTCGCAAATGGCTGCGCGAGGGCGCGCGGCTTCTCATCGCGGCACCGTCGATCGCCGAAGTCATTCGCGGCGGCCCGAAAGATGCTACCGCCAATCGATTGATCAAGGCAGTCAGCAACGTCGCAAACACGTCGGAAGCCATCTCTCGCGATGCCGGCGCACGATTGGGATCGAAGCGATCATCTGCAACGATCGACGCAATCGTCGTGGCTACAGCCGAGGCCTACCGCGCGACAGATATCCTAACAAGCGACCCGGCCGACGTTCGCGATCTGGCAAGCAGCCACATCAACGTCATCGCTCTGTAGAGCGTCGCCACCCTAGCCATTTACGATTTTGGAGGGAGTGAACGGGCGCGGGCGTCTGACACGACGATGGCTTCGTCGCGGGGCGGCTTGGCCGGTGACGTCCTAAAACCGGCCGCAGACGAGGAGGGGTCGAGAAGTCTCGCTCCAGGCAATCCTCCGTCCCTCATTATGGTCTTGACGCCATAATGGTTCGCATGCCATAACTGATCGTGACCTGGAGCGTCGACTCGAACGACGTGCTGACCTATACGTCAGCACGCTCCGGCGGTATATCGAAGCCATGGGCGGTCAACTCGATCTTGTGGCCCACTTCCCAGACGGCGAGACGATCCCGATAGCGCTCGCCGAATTCCCCGACGAAGTCGGTACCGACCGTGTTCCAGTGGCGTGACCGTCCCGATGCATCGCCGCGATGGCTAGTTACTAGAACGGTCGCGTCGGCATCGGGGGACCGCCGATACGAGCACGCATTGCGGCGATGGGCGACGACCCAAAGAACGCGAGGATCGATGCGCCCAGGCCTACCAGCCACACGAGCGCGGTGACGGCCCAGCCCATGTAGGGCACGGTTTCGGCCGCGCTGACGATCACGAGGCCCAAGATCAGCGCGAAGAGCGGTGAGGGCGTCGTCTTGGGAAAGACGAGTTCGGTGAGGCGTTTGCCCACGAGCAGTGCGATCGCTCCCGTGCCGAGCCAAATCCCAACGAAGATCGCGGCGATCTCGAGCGCGATGAGCGGAATGCCCACGATCGTAATCGCGAGCAAAATCGCTAGCGGGATAATGGCGATGACCGCCGCGATGCCGACGACCGCCGCCAGACCCGGGTAGCGCTCCACCCGATCGAGCGCGAGCCGCATGCGGCCGGGAAAAAGCAGAAACACCAGCAGTACGATCGCGCTTCCGCCGAGCTTGAGCAGCAAGTGCTTATCTTGATCGGCGAACGCCTCGAACGCGCTGGAATTCATCAGCCACGGCGCGATCGCGCGCGCAGCGTCGTCGGTAACGCAGTTCGCTTGGCCGTCGATCACCGCGCCCTCGAGAATGACGCAGCGTCCGAAGAGCGTGTTCACGTCGCCGCGCACGTGGCCGGCAATGCGCGCGTCGCCGAAGACGACGTTCAAATCGCCATCGACGACTTCGTCCGGTCCGATCGTCACCTTGTGGAAGAATACGGTCTTCCCGTGATCGAGGATGTGCGCGCTCGCAGCCATCGGCTGCAGCGCCGCGAACGCGAGGGCGGCGAAGAACAGGATGGCGAGCGGGCGCAAACGCGCGATCACCAGCGCAAACGCTCGACAATTCGCGGACGCACGAAGCGCAACGCGGCAACGACCGCAACGACCACGAGCGCATCGGCGAGGATCACGCCGCCGGCCACGGTGGTCCACGAACTCATGTCGCCGCGATCGCCGAGGTGCGCGAACACGTGGCCGATGCCGCCGAGCGCCGCGAGCACCGTGCTGGTGACGGCCAGCGTGTGCTGCACGAACGCCGTCATGTGCTGCGGAATGATCAGGAACGCCGCGCCCACCAGCGACCACGCGCCGGCGATGTAGGCCGCGAGCAATGCGGCGATCGGTGCGCGGCGCGCGCACGGGAGCGGCATGGCGTGTACGTCGGCCATCGTGGCGAACGTGAAGTTTTCCGGCAACTCGATCGTGCGCGGCTCGAGCAGCAACGCATCGACGACGCGCAGCTCTTCGAGCAGGCCGCGGCATGCATCGCAGTCATCGACGTGACCGAGCAAACGCGCGCGTTCGCCGGCACTGAGCGCATCGTCGAGGAACGGCTCGAAGCGCTCTTCACACCAGTCGCAGGTCAGGGAGCCCACTGCAACGCTCCCGTCGGCGCGCCCGAAAGCGCGGCCGCTTCGCGTTCGCGGAATTTCTGCGCGAGCGCAAGCTTCCCGCGATGGATCAGCGTCTTCACGTTGCCGAGCGAGAGACCCATCGTCGTCGCGATCGACTGGTAGTCCATGTTGTCGTAGTAGCGCAGCGCGAGCACCGTGCGCGTGCGTTCCGGCAAGTCGGCGAGGGCGGCGCGCACTTCGGCCTCGGCCTCGGTTCGCAGCACGCCGCCGACGGGGTCGGCATCGGCTGAGGCGTCGGGGAAGCTGTTCTCGAGGGTCCGGTCCTCGCCGAGCTCGGCGGCCGCCGGGCGGCGCTGCGAGCGGCCGAGGAACGTGCGGACGACGTTCCGGGCGATGTGGTAGATCCAAGTCGAGAACCGGCCCAGATCCGGGTTGAACGTGCCGAGGTGGGCGTACGCCCGCAGGAACGCCTCCTGCGTGAGGTCGGCCACGTCCGAGGGCGAGCGAACGCCGGCCCCGATGAAATTGGCAATTCCGCGCTTGTATCGCTCGACTAGGAGCGCGAATGCGTCCCGGTCGCCGGCGCGGACCTGGCCGACGAGTTGCTCGTCGGTAACCTGTTCGATGATCATCCGTCCCTCTGCGATAGTGGGCACCAATCTAGATACGCACCCCACGCCCGAAAGTTCCAGGCGCCCCGGTCGTAGGTACGAGTCTTAGGCGTGTCGGATTGGAACGGAGAGCTGGGCAGTGTTAGACCAGGGGGATTCGATGCTAAAGCGGGTTTTGGCGATCGTAGCGCTCATATCGGCGGCAGCCGCGTGCGGTGGCGGCACGGGCGTTACGACCCCCGTAGCGACGGCGACCGCAACCCCCTTGCCGTCACGGAACGCGAACTCGTCGCCGACGCCAAATCCAACGCTATCTCCGGTTCCGCAGACCCAATCCAGCTTCGCGCTCGTGTTGAGTCAATTCAACTTTTCAACGTGCTCAGCGGATCAGGGTCAATCGATTTTTATTTATGCAGCCGGCTCAGCGGCGCTGTCACAACGCATTACGGCTCCGTGCGCACTTGGCCAGCCTGCCTACGATCAAAACGGAGCTCTCTGGGGTGTAGCGGCGTACGGGATCAATCCTGACGGTACAAGTGCGGGGACATTTGCACCGCCGGGTACATTGCTGGCATTCGACCTCAGTGGAAAAGTCTATGTTGAGGATCCATCAACGATCGCTTTGGACGTTTACCCCAGCAGCTCATCAACGACGATGATTCGGCAAATCATTCTGCCGAAAGCGGCTGTGCAAGCTTCAGTTGACTCCACGGGAAATACGTACGTCGCGACAACTGCGGGCGTTTACGAATACGCCCCAACGGCAAGCGGAAATGCAGCACCGGTTGCAAGCAACTTAGGTGCAGAAGGGGCAGTTGCGACCGACGGTTCCGGAAACGTCTACGCATTCTACACGAGCAACGCAACAATCGGCATTTGGCAAGCCGGGACGTTTGGATCGAATGCGCCGCAGAGATTGATCGTACCGCCGCTAGCACCATTTTCGCAAACTCAGGCTTTCGGCTTTGGTGTCGATCACGTCGGCGATATCTATGTCCTCGGGGGTGGTGCGTTTGACGAAGGGGGACCGGTATATTATGTGCCCGCCGGAAGCTCGTCCGTCGCGCAGTTGCCCGCTAGCGACATACAGCAATATATCGCGGTCCCTCTTCATTAGCGATCGAATTAGTACGCCCGTCGAGCCCTTTTAGGTGATCATCCGTCGCTGTGCGTCTCGCGGTTGACGACCAAGGCGCGGCCGAATATGATTTGCCGATGAAGCCAGAGGTGGATAATCCGGGCAAGCTCACGGCGAGGCTTTTGGCCCGCGTGCGCCTTAGCCGGCGTAAGCTCGTCGAGGAGATCGTGGCGGAGTCCGCTCCGCTCGACCCGGCCGAAGTGGCCGCGGCCCGGCAGCTGGTACGGGGTTCGTAGGAGGGCCGCGGCTAAGCATCTCGCAGGCGCTGACGTTTTGATCGAACGAATCTAGGCGTGATGCACGTTTTGGTCACGGGCGGCGGGGGCTATATCGGCCTCGAGCTTTGCCGGCAACTTCTCGAACGGGGCGACCGCGTTCGTGTGGTCGACCGGTTCTTTTTCGGCGCCGGACCGCTCGAGGCACTCGACCGGGAGTATCCCGGGAAGATCGATGCGATCACCGGTGACCTGCGCGGGTGGGACGACGCGTGGCTCGACGGCATCGACGGCGTCTCGCATTTGGCCGGGCTCTCCAACGATCCGACGGCCGAGTACAACCCCGATGCGAACTGGCAGATGAATGCGATCGCGACCGAGCGGCTGGGCGAGGCGTGCAAGCGCCGCGGCGTGCGGCGGTTCGTCTTCGGCTCTTCTGCGTCGCTGTACGACGGTCTGGGGCCCGGCATGTTCGACGAGCAGACGCCGGTCGAACCGCGCGGGGCGTATTCGATCTCCAAGCGGTATGGGGAAGAGGCGCTGCTGCGTTTGGCCGGAGCGGATTTTGCGCCGACGATTTTGCGCCAAGGCACCGTGTACGGCTATAGCCCGCGGATGCGGTTCGACCTTGTCGTGAACACGTTCGTGCGGGATGCGATCACGCGACATAAGTTGTTCTTGCACGGTGGCGGTTGGCAATGGCGTCCGCTCGTTGATGTCAGCGACGTCGCGCGCGCGCACATCATTGTTCTCGACGCACCGCTCGACAAAGTGGGTGGCGAAATCTTCAACCTGATGCAAGAGAACTATCAGGTTCGTCAGCTTGCCATGCTCGTCGCCGGTTCACTGCTGCTGCTCGGCCGCACGATCAAACTCGAAGACGCGCCGCTCCCGCCGATTGTGCGCGACTACCGTATGACCAATTTGAAGATGACGCAACGCACCGGCTTCACGCCTGCCGTAACCGTCCTCGAATCGATCGACACGATGCTAAAGATGCTCCCCATCGACGACGTAGCATTCCTCACGAACCCGCGCCACAACAACATCGCCTGGATGACGATGCTCGAAGAAACCCACGCCGCTCAACGGCCCTTCGCCTCGATTTACTAGCGCGCGCTCGCCGCGAGCCGTCTCACGTTTACGACGAGATAACCGTCTTGATCTCGCGTTTGTACGAGTTCGATATCTACCCCGAGCCGGTGAATCATTGTCATGAGCCGCTCTAGGGAGAACCGGTCGAGTTTGCCGTTACTGATTCGCGAGACATCCGCTTGGTCAACGCCCATAGCCTCAGCCGCGGCGGCTTGAGTCAACTTACGTTCCTTTATCGTGTCGCTGATGACATTGAAGAGTCTCGATTTACGGAGCAGATCGTCCGCATCCGGCAGTCCCAACTGCGCGAAGACACTACCTTTTAGGACAAGGACCTGCGTATCGTCAGAATGCGTCTCTTTTTTGCGCTTCATAGTGCTCCTTTGCCGCTCGGTAACGCCTTCGGATTCGATCTTCGTCTCGCTTCGGGGTTGCGCTTCCACTCTTTGATTTCTTCACGAAAATGTCCAGGACATAAACGACGTCTTTAAATGCTGTGGTGTATGCGCCACGGATCGTGCGGTTCAAATCGTCAACGACGATTTCCATGACGTTGGCGAGATCGCGACCATGCATGGGTTTGGAAAAGTCAGCCCTGTCTCCGTGTTGTGCAATGTAAAGCGCACGTCCGATTTGCTTCTGAATGTTTGCCGGCATTGCGACCAGGTCTCGATATGAGGAGCCTATCCACACAACCGGCTTCTCATCCGGTGCACGAAAGCGCATTATGGCAGTTCTGCCATCGATCGAAACATCCTACCGCTAAGTCACGCGCGCGTTTCAATATTGCGGAACTTAGCCTAGATAAAGAGATCGGCACCGACGCGAGATAGGCCCGCAGGCGCGAACATTACGCGCTCCGCCATCATTCTGAGAGGGGCGTTACGGCGTGAAGAGTTGGGCGGCTTGGTCTTTGGCGGAGATGCGGGGTTCGCCGGTTAGGGGCCACGCGATTGCGAACGTGGGGTCGTTCCAGCGGTAGGCGAATTCGCGTTCGGGGCTGTGCAGCGCGCCGTGTTTGTAGTTGAAGACGACGTCGTCGGTGAGCGCGAGGAAGCCGTGCGCGAAGCCCTTCGGGATGTAGAGCTGCACGTGGTTGTGTTCGCTTAACTCGAAGCCTTCCCACTTGCCGTAGGTGCGCGAGCCTTTGCGTACGTCGACGATCACGTCCCAAATTTTGCCGCGCAGGACCGTGATGAGCTTGCTCATTTCCGGATCGCCGTGCAGGCCGCGGATCACGTTCTTCGATGAGAACGAGACGCTGTCTTGAACGAACTCGTCGTTCAGACCGAGCGCCCGGTACTTCGCGGTCGAGTACGTCTCTTTGAAGAAGCCGCGGTCATCCTCGAATACGTCGGGGATAAACAAGCGGGCGTCGGCGAGCGTCGTGTCGCGTGCTTGGAGCGCCATTGCGCCGGGGGTTGGCCTCGGCGTTCGAGCGAACCTCCGCTGCGATGAAACGGATTCTGCTCATCGGCGGCTCGGGACAACTCGGGACCGCGCTCCGGGCCGAGCTGGCGGACGCGGAGATCTCCGCGCCGGCGCACGTCGCGTTCGATCTCGTGACCGACGCGCCGGCCGCGCTGCTCGACGGCGCGCACTACGATGTGGCGATCAACTGCGCGGCGTTTCACAACGTCGATACCTGCGAGCGCGAACCCGATAAGGCGTTCGCCGCCAACACGCTGGCGGTCGACGGTTTTGCGCGCGCGTGCGCGGAGCGCGACATCGCGTTCATGACGATCAGCACCGACTACGTCTTCGACGGCACCGCGACGCGGCCATATACCGAAGGGGACGCGCCGGGACCGCGCACGACCTACGGCGTCTCCAAACTCGGCGGCGAACTACTCGCGCGCCGCAGCGGGCGCAAGCACTACGTCGTGCGCACGAGCGGCGTGTTCGGCACCGTCGGCACCTCGAGCAAAGGCTACACGCTCATCGACAAGGTGCTGGGGCAAGCCGAACGCGGCGAACCGACGCGCATGGTGGCCGACATGACGTTCTCGCCGTCGTACGCGCCGCACGTCGCGCGCGCGATTCGCGGACTCATCGAGGCGGAGGCGTACGGCCTGCATCACGTGACGAATGCCGGCGCGTGTTCGTGGTTCGAATTCGTGCAAGCGGCGTTTGCTAAAGCGGGTTTTGCCGATGCTGCACTCGAGCCCGTCGCGTATGCGTCGTTCGGCAATCCGGTGCAGCGGCCGATGTACTCACCGCTCGCGAACACCACGTTCGCTGCGCTCGGTCTCGCGCCGTTGCCGCGCTGGGATGCGGCGCTCGATGAATTTCTTGCAGCCCGCAGCCGGCGCGTGCAAGCAGCCACATAACGATGCTGCTCCTCGCGGCCGCGGTCGGCGTGGCGCTCGGATTGCCGCCCAGCCTCGACGCGCTCCTAGCCGCACCGACGCTGCGTGGAGCCCACGTCGGCGCCCTCGTCTCGACGACCGACGGGCAGACGCTCTACGACCGCGGCGCCGACAACACGATCCAGCCAGCCTCGACGCTGAAGTTGCTCGTCGGCAGCGTGGCGCTGGATCGTTTGGGCCCGGCGTACCGTTTCGCCACGGTGCTCACGCGCGGCGACGGGGACGCGCTGATTCTCCACGGCGGCGGCGACCCGTTGCTCCATCGCGCCGATCTCGACGCGGCCGCCGACGCGGTGCAGCGCGCGGGCATCGAGCGCGCCCAGCTCACGCTCGATGAGTCGCATGTCGCGCCCGGCGAGCGCCGCGCGCCCGGCTGGTCGGTGGACGACATTCTGCAAGACTATGCGCCGGTGGTGAACGGGCTGCCGTTCGAGGAAAACGTTCTCCCGCTCACGCTCGTGCCGGGCGCGGCGATCGGCGCGCCGCCGGCCATCCAACTGCCGCCGCCGTTTTTGCCGCTGGCCGTACCGGCGGGCGCATGCCGGCCGGGACCGACGCTGCTCACGTTCACGATGGCGGCGCTGACGGTGGCGCAGGGGCGCCCCGACACCTCCGACGTCACGGCGGGGCCGTGCGGCGATGTCGTCGTGACGGGCGAGGTGCCGCTGGGGCCGCCCTCGCACGTCGACGCGGCCGTGGATCAGCCGGAAGTGCTCGCATTGCGCTACTTCGCCGACGCGCTCACGCGCCGCGGCGTGACGGTGCTGCCGTCGCTGCCGTCGAGCGGACCGCTGCCCGGCGTGGTCGATGCGCCGTTCACGCCGGTGCCCACGGGCGCCGTGGTCTGGCGCCACGACGGCGAGCCGCTCGGCGCGCTGCTCGCCGATATGTGGCTGCCGTCGGACAACCTGATCGCGGAAGAATTGTTGCGCGAAATCGACGTCGCCGCGAACGCGCATGCCGGGACGCTCGCGGGCGGGCATGCGCTCGAACGCGCGTGGCTGCGCGCGATCGGTATCGATCCCGCGACGGTGACGCTGGCCGACGGCAGCGGCCTCTCACAGTACAACCGCTTCACCCCGCGCGCACTCGTCGCGATCCTCATGCACGATTGGCAGGGGGCCGGCCGCGCGACCGTCGTCAACGCGTTGCCGCTTGCCGGCGTGCGCGGCGACCTGCTCAGCGCAATGCGCGGCACGCCCGCCGAGGGTCACGTGTTCGCCAAGACCGGCTCGATGTCGCACGTGCGCGGCCTGGCCGGCTACGTCTCGACCCGCACGCGCGGAACGCTCGTCTTTGCGCTGAGTATCGATGACTGGATCGGCACCGACGCCGATCTGGCGGCGCTGCGCGCGGCGTTCTGTTCGCGCCTAGCCGCCTCTTAGGCCGGAACTTCCTCACGAGTCGGCCAAAACAAGGTAACGATGCTGCCCGAGTTGCTTGCTTGGTTTACCGGCAAGGACGTAAATAAGCGCAAATATCCGCGCAAACGGCGCCCTTACCGGGCCGCCTATAGCACGGATGGAAAAACCCAGAAAGCGGCCATCGGCCTCGATCTGAGCGGTGGCGGCTGCTGCATTCTCACGCAAGAAAGCGTTGCGCTCAAAGAATTCGAACTGCGCGCGCAGATCGAGGAGCGCCAGGTTCGTTTGCGCGCCAAAACGGTGTGGACCGATAATGTCACGCATCAGGGCCGCAAAGTGTGGCGCTACGGCATGCAGTTCACCGGCATCCCGGCCGACGATTGGGACGCGATCATTCGCTACACCACCGACAAGCCGGTCGGCGATTCGAATAAGGTAGCGGAAGATCTCACCAAGGTGCGGCTGACGCCCGACGACACGGCGCGGTTGCTGCCGCTCGCGCTGCAGACTCGTTTACTGAACATGCTGGTGCAGCGCGGCCGGCTCGCGCCGCTCGACGACCGCGCGACGCCGCTGGTGCAATACTTCTACTCCGGCATCGTGAAGCACGAAGGCAAACCGATGCACCGCCTGATGATTCAGTCGAAGGTCGCCAACGAGGACGGTCAGCCGGAAATGTTCGAAACGCAATTCGTCTTCGACGACGCGGGTTCGAACATCGGCATCCTCATGGACGCGAAGCCCGACAACCCGCCCGCGGCGCCCCCGGCATAGTGGGCAAGACCGCCCTCATCACGGGGATCACGGGTCAGGACGGATCCTATCTCGCCGAGTTGCTGTTGCGCGAAGGCTATCGCGTCGTCGGCATGACGCGGCGCACGTCGACCGACGTACACGAACGTATCGGGCACATCGTGGACGACATCGAGTTTGTGTCGGGCGATCTGCTCGATCAAAGCTCGATCACCTCGATCGTCGCCGCCGTGAAGCCCGACGAAGTGTATAACCTCGCCGCGCAATCGTTCGTGCCGGCGTCGTGGACGCAGCCGGTGCTCACCGGCGAGTTTACCGCGCTCGGGGTAACGCGCGTGCTCGAGGCGGTCCGCACGGTGAACCCGCGCATCCGGTTCTATCAGGCGTCGAGTTCCGAGATGTTCGGCAAGGTTCAGGCCGTGCCGCAGAACGAGGACACGCCGTTCTATCCGCGCTCGCCGTATGGCGTCGCGAAATTGTACGGGCATTGGATCACGATCAATTACCGTGAATCCTACGACCTCTACGCGGTGAGCGGGATCTTGTTCAACCACGAATCGAGCCGGCGCGGCAAAGAATTCGTGACGCGAAAGATCACCGACGGCGTGGCGCGCATCAAGCTCGGCCTAGCGAGCGAATTGCGCTTGGGGAACCTCGAAGCGCGGCGCGATTGGGGCTTTGCCGGCGACTACGTGCGCGCGATGTGGCTGATGCTGCAGCAGAACGCGCCCGATGACTACGTGATCGCAACCGGCACGACGCGCAGCGTGGGTGAATTCGTGCGCGCGGCGTTCGACCACGTCGGTTTGGATTGGGAGAAACACGTCGTCGTCGATCCACGGTTCTACCGGCCGGCGGAAGTCGACGTGCTCGTCGGCGACGCCGGCAAGGCTCGCGCAGCACTTGGCTGGGAGCCCGAGACGTCGTTCGAACAGCTCGTCGAGACGATGGTGCAAGCGGATCTCGAGCGCCTGCGTCCGTTCGCCGCGGTCTAGTTCGTGCGCGTCGTTGTCACCGGTGCGACCGGCTTCGTCGGCGGGCATTTGCTCGCGGCGTTGCGCGCTGCCGGACACGAGCCGGTCGCGCTCGGCGGGCCGCACGATCCGCCGCCGGCGATCGCCGTCGATTTGCTCGACTCGGCCGCCGTGCGCGACGTGGTGGCCGGCGCTGCGCCGGATGCGATCGTGCATCTTGCGGGCCAAGCGTTCGTTCCGCTCAGCGTCGTCGATCCGTTAGGTACGCTCGCGGTCAACGCGACGGGCACCGCACACGTGCTCGAGGCGGCGCGGGCGGTTCGCGCGCGCGTGCTGGTCGTCAGCAGCGCGGAGGTCTACGGTATCCAGCGGCCCGAGCGGATGCCGCTCGATGAAACCGCGGTGCTGCGCCCCGGGAACGCGTATGCGGCCAGTAAGGTGGCGGCGGAAACGTACGCCCTCGCGTGGCACCGCTCGTACGGCCTCGACGTGGTGGTTGCGCGTCCGTTCAACCATATCGGTCCGGGCCAGGACGAGCGCTTCGTGGTGGCCTCGTTTGCCCGGCAGCTGGCGGATATTGCCGGCGGCGCGCCGCCGTTGCTGCGTGTCGGCAACCTCGAGGCCCAACGCGATTTCCTCGACGTGCGCGACGTTGCGGCGGCCTACGTGCTGCTGCTTGCAAACGGACGTGCCGGTGAAGTGTATAACATTTGTAGTGGCCGGCCGGTCGCCATTCGAGAGGTATTGCGGCAATTGATCACCATCGCACGCGTCCCGGTAGAGATTCGGGACGATCCGGAGCGCATGCGTTCCTCCGATTTGCCGATCCTCAGCGGCGACGCAACGAAGCTGCGCGCTGAGACCGGCTGGGAGCCGCAGTATTCGCTGGCCGCATCGCTGCGCGACATCTACGAGGCGGCAAGCTCGTGAGCGAATCGACGGACATCGACGCGTTCATCTTTGCGCGGCGCGGCGAATTGCTCGCCGTGCCTGCCGTCGTCCTTGCGGTGTGCGGAAAACCCAGTGCGTTTTCGATCGCGGTCGGATTGCCGCTGGCGTTTGCCGGTGAGGCGATCCGCGCGTGGGCGGTCGGCTATTCCGGCGTCACGACGCGCGGCGATGCGGTGACGGCGCCGGGGCTCGTCACGGCCGGCCCGTATGCGTACGTGCGCAATCCGCTCTACGTCGGCAACTTCATCACGGCACTCGGCTTCGCAGTTGCGTTTACCGGCGGGAACGGCGCGCTCGCGCGCACGGCGCTCGTGGGCGGTGCGCTCGGCACGATGCTGGGCGTGTACAGCAACGTGGTCCCGCACGAAGAGCGGTATTTGCGCAAAACCTTCGGCGCGGAGTTCGACGAATATGTCGCCGACGTTCCGCGCGTCATTCCGCGTACGGCGCCCGGCGGCAGCGAACAGGGCACGTACGATCCGTCGGTGATCGGGCGGGCCGAATCGCGCACGTTCATCACGTTCGGCGCGATGCTGTTGGCGCTTGCGGTGAAGGCGCTGAAAACATGAGCGGTCACGATCACGCGCACGACCATTCGCACGATCACGGCGCGGCCGGTAGCGGCCAACTGAAGATCGCGCTCGTGGCGACGGCGGGCATTGCGCTGATCGAACTTGGGGGCGGAATCGTCTCGCACTCGCTGGCGCTGCTCTCCGATGCCGCACACGTCACGATGGACGTCGTTGCGCTGGCGATCGCGTTAGCGGCGAGCATTCATTCGATGCGGCCGGCGAACGAGCGGCAGACGTTCGGCTTTGCGCGGCTCGAGATTCTCGCCGGTCTCGGGAACAGCGCGTTGCTGTTGGCCTTGACGGTGTTGATCGTCGTCGAAGCGTTCCAGCGGTTCATGCATCCGCAACTGCCCGAGGGCACGCTGATGGTGGCCGTTGCGCTGATCGGCTTGGCCGTGAATGCCGGCATCGGCATCATGTTGGTCCGCAGCGCGCATGGCTCGCTGAATCTGCGCGCGGCGATGTGGCATGTCGGTGGCGACGCGCTCGGCGAAATCGCGGTCGTCGCCGGCGGGCTCGTTATCGCGGCCACCGGCGCGAGTTGGATCGATCCGGCGCTCTCGCTCTTCGTCTCGGCGATCATTCTCTTCGGCATCTATAAAGTTGCGCGCGAGGCGACGCACGTGCTGCTGGAATCCGTGCCCGATCATGCCAAGCTGCCGGCGGTGCGCGAGAGCATCAACCACTGCGACGGCGTCGTTGCGGTGCACGACCTGCACGTCTGGACGATCGGTTCGGGCTCCTACGCGCTCTCCGCGCACGTCGTCCTCGAGGACCGCCGCTTGAGTGAGGCCACGGCCGTGCTCAACCGCATCACGTCAGCCATGCACGACGACTTCGGCATCACGCACGTGACGGTCCAGTTCGAGTGCGAATCCTGTGAAGCAGACGAGCGCGTCGTTTGCACGCAAGTCGAGCCGCGTTCGAGGGAGCCGGTTTCCACGTCCGGAACATAAGGGGCACCATGCCGACTGTCGTCCTCGCCACCGCCCGCACCCCTTTCGGCCGCCTCGGCGGCGCGCTCGCCTCGCTGGGCGCGACAACGCTCGGCGGCGACGCGATCCGCAACGCCATCGCGCGCGCCGGCATCGATCCGGCCGAGATCGAACACGTGATCATGGGCCAGGTGCTCCAGGCGGGCGTCGGCCAGGCGCCGGCGCGCCAGGCCGCGTTCAAGGCCGGCCTCGCCAAGACGACCACTGCCGAGACGATCAACAAGGTTTGCGCATCGGGCATGGTCGCGGTCGCGCACGCCGCGCGCCTGATCAACGCCGGCGAACACGACGTCGTCGTCGCCGGCGGTATGGAGTCGATGTCCAACGCGCCGTATCTGTTGGCGAACGCGCGCTTCGGCTATCG
>Ga0182013_10002209_pt1 | contig 25708 bp, 23 predicted proteins | sample 612S2MmetaG_FD_120487 | JGI IMG/M metagenome (GOLD analysis project Ga0182013, IMG submission 120487) | Permafrost microbial communities from Stordalen Mire, Sweden - 612S2M metaG | ecosystem: Environmental > Terrestrial > Soil > Wetlands > Permafrost | place: Sweden: Stordalen | collected...
CCCGTGGGATGGCTGGCGCGATAGCCGAGAGCCAGCACGCTGAAGACCAGCAGCGCGGAGATCTGCACAATGTTGATGGCCAGGTTGACGGCAGTCGATGCGCCGGCGCCCTTCTGCGCGATCCAGGCGACAAAGAAGGAGAAGGCTACGGCCACCATTGCCATAAAGGCCGGGCCAGGATTCGAGCCACTCAGAAAGGTGGGATAGAGGAAGCCGACTACATAGCCGACAAAGATTCCCGTGGTGGCCACCATCACTCCGGGGTAAACCCAGTAATAAAGGTGCGAGCCCCAGCCAACAATAAATTTGACAATGCGCGCGTATTTAAAGAATCTGTCTCGGGACAAAAGCGCCTGCTCGGCGTAGTAGTAACTTGACCCGGTGCCGGGATAAAGCTTGGAGATTTCAGCGTAGGCAACCGCCGTGGCCAGGCAGAGCAGAAGGGCAGCAAAGATGCCTAGCCACATGGTAGGCGCCGTGGTACCGGTGGTGGCCTGGATGTAGAAGGTGAGCCAAAGAAATGCGCCGGGGGCGATAAGAGCCATTGCATTGCTAGTCAGCCCGGTAAGGCCTAGGGTGGCCTGCATTTGAGGTGCTTTCTGTTGTGCCATACGCGCTCTCCTGGAGTTGATCTTTGTTGGCTGCTCCGGGCCGATTGCCCTGGGGACTTTGAGTTGGTCCGCCGTCTCCGATTTACAGGCCGGGACAATACAATATGCCGTGGAATCTGATTAAAGGCTAAAGGCGAATCGATAAGGATGAAATAAGGAAACGCGAATCAATGCGCTAATTCGCATCTGCCATTCACTGTAGCCATCCGCCAGCGCGAATTACAACCAGGTAGGCGCACATTTTGTAGAGCAAATTGTCGTCGCGACAACTGTTGAGCCGAGCAGCACTCACCTTTTTATCTCGCCTCTTCATCTGCATCCCGCATCGAGATATGAACTAAAGGTGCAGCCATCGAGCGAACAGCGTCCTTATGAACCTTGAACACGCGTTCATCGAGTGGAGAAGAATGTACAAAATCGGAATAGGCCTGTGCAAGATGAGCTCGGAAATAGGCGCGGGCATCTGCTTCCTCAGGCTCAGCTGCATCTTTGCGGAGGTTGTCTCCCATTCGCCGCAGAATATGGAGCCGTGCGACATTCAATATCGAAGGGTCATAGGGAACATCAAGATACAGAAAGAATTCCTCGGCGGAAGATATCTTTGACAAATGCTCGCGTACGGTCATATTCAGCCTCCAATTACGCGCTTACGGGACTATCCATCTCGCAAGCTCTCTGATAGAACTCGACTAGCTCCTTAGCGTTGACAATGCGTTTGGCCTGCATGGCGCGTTGCCTGACCTGTGCAAGTACTGATTTTGTGCAGGCTTTATCGGCAATCAGGCCGAGCGATTTAAGCGCGTTAGCTACAGACGCCATTCCGGAGTGCTTCCCGAGGACGATTTCACGCTCTCGGCCAAAAGTTTGAGGAGATAATGCCTCATAAGTGAATGGATTCTTCAGCAATCCATCGACATGAATTCCAGACTCGTGCGTGAAAGCGTTAGCGCCCACAATGGCCTTGCCAACAGGAATCGGACGGCCCGAAGCTTTGGCAACCAGTTTTGCAATTTCGGGAAGCTTTCTCAGATTTACGTTGCTGCCGGTGTTGTAAAATCGACTTAGGGATGCAGCTACTTCTTCCAGAGCTGCATTTCCCGCGCGTTCTCCGAGGCCCAGCACGCAAACACTAGCATGAGAGGCTCCGGCGCGGATCGCCGCCAGCGTGTTCGCCGTGGCCAGTCCATAATCATTATGGCCATGAAACTCAAGTTCGACGCCGATCGCCCGGCTTAGTTTCGCAATCACTTCATATACCGAGAAAGGCTCTAAGTTGCCCAGCGTGTCCGCATAGCGGTAGCGATGAGCGCCTGAACTTACAGCAGCTTCGACGGCAACCAGAAGAAAGTCAGTCTCTGCGCGGCTGGAGTCTTCTCCACCCATAGCCACGCGCAATCCGCAATCAACCGCGTACGAGATTACATCGCGAATCCGGCTGACTATCGCCGCGCGATTCATCTTGAGCTTCGCCTGCATCTGAATATCGGAAAGCGGAATCGAGAGATTTACACGCTTCAGGCCGGTCTTTCTGGCCGCATCCACGTCTGCGCGCGTCATGCGGCACCAGGCTATCGGCTGGGCGCGGTGCAGAACCGATCCAATAGCCGCGATTTCTTCGGCCTCCTTGTCGCCAATGGCCGGCGTGCCTGCCTCAATTTCATCCACACCAGCTTCTTCCAGGGCAAGTGCAATGGCCATCTTCTCAACTAGCGTAAAAGAAACTCCCGGGGCCTGCTCGCCATCCCTCAGGGTTGAGTCACTGATTCCTATTCTCTGTAAGTTAGTCATAAACGGCCTCCATCGATACCGAATGAACTTGCAGTTCGCTCACCACGCGCGGCAGAACTTCTAGAACTCGATCCACATCGCCTTCCGAGTTATTGCGCGAGAAGGAGAAGCGCACAGCTCCGCGCAGATGGCTAAAAGGAACCTTCATGGCGCGCAGCACGTGCGACTGCTCCATCGACCCCGCGCTGCAAGCCGACCCCGATGAAGCGGCTATCAAAGCTCGATCGAGCATTAACAGAATCGAGTCCGCTTCTATTTCAGGAAAAGCAATATTCACAGTGTTCGGCAAGCGAGCAGATTTGTCGCCGATCAGAATGGACCTTGGCACAGAACGCAGCGTCTCGCGCTCTAGCCGGTCTCGCAGCAACGCTACCCGGCCCATGGCATCCGGCAATGACTGTCTCGCAATTTCCGCCGCCACCCCGAAACCGACGATTGCAGGAGTGTTTTCCGTACCCGCGCGCCGGGCACATTCCTGCCGGCCGCCATGAATCAAAGGAGCAAGCCTGACTCCGTGGCGAGCATAAAGGCAGCCAATGCCTTTGGGACCGTGCAACTTATGCGCTGAAATCGACGCGAGATCAATCTCAGTTGCTTCGACATTCAGGGCGACCCTTCCAGCGGCCTGTACCGCATCGCTGTGAAACAGGGCTCCCGCCTCGTGCGCCATGGATGCAAGCATTTCCACGGGAAACACCACCCCAGTTTCGTTATTGGCCCATTGCATCGACACCAGCGCCGTTTGCTTGCTTAGTGCGTTGCAATACGCATCCAGATCAAGGCGCCCACGGTTATCCACCGGTATGCGATGAATCTTGGCCCTGCCCGCATTTTCCAGATGGGCGCATAGAGCGAGCACCGCCGGATGCTCGACCGTGGAGGTAATAATCTCGTTGCGCCCTGCCTGCGTTTCCAGCGCTGACAGAATTGCGGTATTATTCGATTCGCTTCCACCCGAGGTAAATATAATCTCACTATCGCGTTTTGCCCCGATCAGCGCCGAGACCTGCGTCCTGGCCACCCGTACCGCATCTGCCGCCATCGCACCGAGCGCATGAGATGAAGATGGATTCGCAAACCCTCCCCGATAGAATGGCAGCATGGCCTCTATTGCGCGCTCATCGGGTTGCGTAGTGGCATTGTTGTCCAGATAAACCCATTGACTCCGAGCCAGCATTTTGGTCATAGTGAGTTACCTCGAAAAGTCCAACTGTAATATGCTCTTTGCCGGCGGCGTTCGACTGCGCTTGCAAATAGTCAGACGGTGAATCCATACCCGGACTGTTATGGATACAATCGGATGCTATTGCGTCAATGCAAACGACAATGGCGGTTCATACGAGCCCACGGCCTCATTGCCGCCGCGATCTGGCACGTGTTTGCGCTTGTCGCTGCATTATCTGCAGGGTTGCTACATTTTCCGTCTTGCTTACTCTTTTACAGCACGCCGCGTGCCATTTGTATTTTGTTGAAAGTAAATAGTAATGATGCTCTATGAAATATTCCGAGGAAGGTTTTGTCGCATTTCCTACATGCAGATTGTCACTTAAAGCGCAGTTGCTCCTTCAAGTGAAACTCCGCCAAAGGTCTCCTGGCCATAACGCACACGGGCTAGCAGGCTTTCCCCCGACTCTTCGCCAAAACAGCTAGTGAAGTCTCCGCACTCCGAACAGGAAGGAGCCAGGCACAGGCTAAATCCTTCTTCCCTGCAAATCATTCGATAGAAGAACTTCTTCCATTTCATATCCTGCGTGTTACGGCGAGCAAGCTGTGCAAAATGCCGCCGCATAAGCCTGGACAGCTCATCCCGGTTCATAAGTCCCAAATCCTGCCACAGATGATTGGGCCGCGTGGCACGGCGGGCAACCAGCATGGACAGCAGTGAATTCATCCTCGATGGCTCGGTGCGAAAGCGCCACAGCAACTCACGCAAGCAGCGCTCATCTTCGTCAACAATTGGCTCGCCGTCCAGGCCAAAGGCCTCCATCTTCACCTGAGTGCCGGGAAAGTATCGGTCAATCAGCTCGCGCAGCACACTGCCATCGATGCCCAGAGCATTCGTGAACGAACCGCCAGTGTGGCATTCGCTGATGCCGGCCGCAAGGATGCAGGCCAGTACGTGCCCGTCAAATGGATCACAGACGGTAGCCGCGTTCGCCCGGTGCAAAAGCTGATAAATAGCCTGTGGCGTCATAACTCCCCCTAGGAGAAACCATGCGTGTGACAGTTTTTAGAGCATACCCGCGAGCAGGAGGCACAGCCGATGCACGCTCCAGGATTGACGATGGTCATAACTTTGCGTTCAATCTCCTCGTCGGAATCCAGAGTTACAAGCTCGCCATCCTCGGTGATCCCCTGCAGTGACATTACCGACTGGCCACAGACCTTGAAGCAACGGCCGCAGCCGATGCAGGTTTCAGCATCTATGGTTAGCAGATAGGCTGGATGCCAGGGACTGCCATCACGGGTAAAAGATTGAGCTGCCGCCGTTATTGTTTCCATACATACTCCATTTCATGAATGCGCAACTTCATGGTATTTTTCGATCCATTCCGAAGCACTTACTACCAGTTTATCTCCTTCGGCCTCCAATATTTCCATGCTTTCAAAGCCGAATTTGTGAATATCGCGCAGATGCTTGTCGATTACAATCAACCGCCCGGCGGTAAGCACGATGCGGCCGAAGCCTTCTTGATGCATCTTCATAAGCGGCGATGCCATCACGCCGGTTGCCTGCTCGACCGCCAATCCGACGGCGTTATAAAACAGCTCGATGCGCCACAGCGTCTTCGCATCAGGATTGCCGATCGTCGGCATCTTCCGCCGCTGTTCCTTGGTCAGGATGTACGGCGCCAGCAGATCTGTGTCGCTTTTTGCGTCCCACGAGCCATGCAAATCCTGCGCCCGCCACTGCTTGACCAGTTCTTTCAGGAAGCGATGCGAAGCAGGCGCATCCACGCGCGCCGCATCCTCATTCATAGACCACTCCATCTTCGTAATCGATGGTGCGCGCCCGGCTTTTATGCAGCGCTTTGCGCAGCCACGGCGGAGGATTCGCGCTGAGCACTCGCTGTAACTGCAGCAAAATGCTTTCTATCTTTTCCGTCTCTGCAACCTTGACGGGATGCACTTTTCTTGCCACTACGCGTGCTGCACCCGAGCCGCCGATGGCCGCCACGTAGAGGATGGCGCAATCCTGGATGGCCTCCAGCTTGGGAGCGAGTTTGTCTTCGTTGCCATCCTCGGCCAGAGTGCCATCAAATTCCGTGCAGCTGACAAAGTCAGAGTGATCTGGGTAAACGTCGTAGACAGCAATTCTTTTTGCCCAGCCAAAGTGAGAGTCGACGTGTTTTCCATTTTCTGTTGTAAATGCGACTTTCATATTCCTCCCTTGCCGTTTATCTGACTTTCACTGCATTGCGATAGAAGCGCATGGTTGAGCATAGGCGTCTGTTCGCATCCAGCTTGCAGGCGTAGGTTCGTGAGCATTCGCCAAAAAGATATTTCCAACCTCGAAGATCAGATCGCGCGTTCCGCGGTAGCCCACCGAGACTTGGTGGTTTGCTCCCAAGCGATCGAAAAGGGGCATTCCCATGCGAAACAACGGCACGTTGAGCCGCTCTGCCGCTTGCCGTCCGTGCGAATGCGTCACGATCAGATCAGCACCGGCGGCGCGCATCTCCAGATCCTCCAGGTCGCCCAGCAAGATTTCTTCAGCGCTGACTCTTTCCAGGGCCGGCGATTGCGTGGTTGTCACGGCTGCCTGAATCACACACCCCATCTCACACAGCCATTGCGCCATTGCGGATAAATGATCAGGCTCGGCGGCAATGGCCACGCGCTTTCCGCCGAAGTAGAAATGCCCGTCCAGCATGGCATCGACTAACTGACCGCGCTGGCGGCGAAACTTGCGCGGAACGGCAACGCCGCTGATGCTGGACAGATAACTCATCAGCGCATCGTTAGCCGCCAGGCCGGTAAGTCTCTCGAAAAGCCGGTACGGAACCCCGGTCCGATGCTCGAGCGTAATGGCCGCGCCCCGCATCTGTTCACCAAGGGCGATCGTGCAGACTGACGATCCCATACGGCGAATTTGATCGAGGGTGACTCCGCCCATGGTAGTCTGCGAATACTCCTCGGGGATGTGGCCGTCCAACGAGCCCGACAGGTCGGGAAGAAAGATGGGATCAAGCCCAAAGGACTCGAAGATGTCGCGCAGTTCGTCAATATCACCTGGGGTTATATGGCATCCAGGCAGGACATTGATCTGCTTGGTTAGCCGGTTAGCCAGCAACGGGATCTCAACCAGTTCTTCAATCATTCGGGTGACCGCCGCTGCCCACCCATCCTGAAACGCTCCTTCAAAGTCCGGCGTCGAAACATCGACCAGGGCGGTCGAATCAAGTTCAGGGTGGGTCGCGCGAATCAGTTTTAGAAAGCCGCTAATATCGTCGCCCTTAATCTCAGATATTCCCGTGGTGCAGATTCCGATAAATGCTGGCTTGGCGCGCCCGACTATGTTAACGAGGGCCTGCTCCACATTCTCGAAGCCGCCCAGTACCGTGGCCACTTCGCTCATGGCCGTGGTCTGCATGGGAATGGCCTCGCGAAAGTGGCGAACGAACAAGACCAGGCCAAAGGATGTGCAGCCCTGCGCGCCGTGCAAGAGGGGCATCGCGTTGTGAACACCCATAAAAGCCAGGGCTGCGCCGATAGACTGGCTCATTTTGAGCGGATTAACGGTACAGCGCTTTTGACCGACAGTTATCTTTGCCATAACTCACTCCTGCATCCATTGGCTAAGCGATGTGAAGTTGCAGCGCGTTTTCCGTCTTTTCGCACTCCCACGGAGCCAGCCTGCGGACTTGTTCCCAGATAGGGTTGAAAAGCGCTTTATCGATTTCGCGGATCAGCGATACCATCCCCACATAGCCGGCATAGGCGTGATGCCGCTCCTGGTTGATGTCGAGCCACGGAACCTTGGCTTTCAATGCGACAAACTGCGTGCGCCCGCCGGAGAGCATGATATCGACGCGCTCTTCCTTGAGTATGCGGTACATTTCGCGCTGCTTCAGATTGTCATATAGATGCGCATCACTTTTGACCAGCTCCATGATGCGCTCCTTGTCGCCTGGAGTGGATTTTTTCACGCTGGTGCCAGTAATAATCATGCCGGCTTCCTGCAGTGCCGCCACCACCGACCACGACTTGACTCCGCCGGTGTAAAGAAGAATCCGCTTGCCTGCCAGCCGTTCCTTGTAAGGAGATATATTGCGCCAGGCGCGAGCTTCCTCGCGCTTGATCAAGGTCTCGGTGCGCTCAAGTAGTTCAGCGGGCGCGCCGCGCGACACTAGCATTTGAGATAACTTGCGCAACGACTCGCTGGTGTCGCCGATGCCATAGAATGAGCCTTCAAAGAATAGAATCCCGTAGCGCTCCTCCATTTTGCGCGCCACATTGATCAGGGCTTTTGAGCAAACCATCATCGCCACGCGAGCACGGTGCGAGCAAGCGATCTGATGATATCTTGCATCTCCCGAGATGCTGGCCAGGATGCGGATTCCCAGTTCATCGAGCAGCGGCTTTACCTGCCACAGCTCACCTGATAGGTTATATTCGCCGATAATGTTAATGTCGTACAGCGTGGTTTCTTCCGGCTCCTCGGTGCCGATTACATAGTCGAGGAGCGCCTCGCCGGCCAGCTTGTTGCCCAAGTTCTTCGAGCCAACAAACCCGGGCGCGTTGATGGGAATTACCGGCCGGCCTACCTTTTTAGCGGCCGCCCTGCAGACGGCTTCCAAGTCATCGCCGATCATCGCCGGCACGCAGGTCTGATAGACGAAGACCGCGGGCGGGTTATGCTTTTTAACAATTTCCTTGATTGCCTGGTATAAGTGCTTTTCTCCGCCGAAAACGATGTCCTGCTCACTCATCGCGGTAGTAAAGCTGGTACGGTAAAGCAGCGGGCCGGAGGACTTCGAGCCGCGAGCATCCCAGGAGTGGCCCTCGCAGCCAATTGGCCCATGAATCAGATGAGCTACATCAGTAATCGGCTGAAGGGCTATCTTGGCGCCATCGAAGGCGCACCCGCCGGCGGCGGCCCCAGGCGCGAGCAGCTTGTTACACCCCTTCTTCCGCTCCGATCCCGGCTTGGCCAGATTTGTGGCGCAACCCGGCTCGTTCATGACCTGCTGTATTTTTGAGCCAAGAGTACCCATAGCCGTTCCTCTACGCCACAAAGGTTTCTGATGTGCCTAAGTTGCCGCGGAATGCGCGCTCTCGGATTACGTGCATTCCGCGGTAGGAGACAAGTGTTAGCGGATAATGTCGAAGCTATAGTCGTTCTTCGACACATCACTTGTTGTCTGATCCATGTGGTCGAAGATTCTGTCCAGAATCTTTACCAGAACGTTAAGCCCGCCCTGATAGCCCCAGACCGGATAGCGATGATGATGGTGACGGTCAAAGATGGGGAATCCCAGTCGAATCAACGGAGTCTTGGTGTCGCGCTCCAGAAACTTTCCGTAAGTGTTGCCAATCAGGTAATCGACAGGCTCGGTGAAAAGCAGGGAGCGCATGTGCCAAAGATCCTTGCCCGGATATACGTGGCAGTTTTTGCCAAACGGGGAGCCGGCCAAAAGGGCTTCGGCCTTTTCTTTCCAGGCTGTTCCTCCATTGGTGGAAAGAATATGCACGGGCTCGGCCCCTAACTCAAGCAGAAATGCTGTCAGGCCCAGAGTCAGATCCGGATCGCCGAAAAGCGCAAACTTCTTGCCGTGAATATGAGCATTTGAATCTGCTATTGCATCCACCAGACGGCCGCGCTCTTTCCGGATCGCATCGGGAATCGCTTTTCCGCTGAGCCGCGAAACCTCGAGCAAAAAGCGGTCCGTGCCTTCCACGCCGATGGGGTGATTGAAGGCGACCGTCTCCTGCCCAACGGCTTCAATCAGATCCAGCGTCTTCTCTGTGCAAAACTCCTGCATAGAGATAGTGGCATTGGCGTGGATTGCGTTGGCCGCATCTTTTAAGGTTGTCCCGCCATCGTACATGCGAAACTCGCCATCGCCAGGCGTGTCCCATACATCGCTGTTGTCGCCAAGAAAAGTGTACTCAACTCCCATCAGTTCGAAAAGGCGCTTGATCTCGCGCATATTGCCAACGGTGTAACCGTCAAAGCCGCCGATATAGTTCAGCTTGCCATTGGGCTTGCGCTCCAGCCTAGGCGCCGTGTTGGCCTTGCCATTCCAGAAGTGATCGATAATTCCCTTCAAAGCGTTGTCATAGCCGGTAACATGGCTGCCAACAAAGGCTGGAGTATGCGCAAAGGGCACATCAAACTCAACAGGCACCGATCCTTTTTCCTTGGCGTTCTTGATGAAGGCGTTCAAATCGTCGCCGATGACCTCCGCCATGCATGTGGTCGAGACAGCAATCATCTTCGGCTTGTAAAGGGCATATGCGTTGGCCAGACCATCAATCAGATTACCTTGCCCTCCCAAAACCGCGGCATCCTCACTCATCGAGGAAGATACAGCCGCGGTAGGCTCTTTAAAATGCCGCGAAAAGTGGCTGCGATAGTATGCGGTGCAACCCTGCGAACCATGAACAAAGGGCAGCGTACCTTCAAATCCGAGGGCGGCGAAGACTGCGCCCAGCGGCTGGCAGGCCTTGGCCGGATTGATGGTCAGCGATTCGCGGGCAAAGTTCTTCTCGCGATACTCCCAGCTCTTGGTCCACTCCTTCACCCGCTCGAGTTCCTCGGCCGGAACCGGATCCTCGAACATGCACTTCTTGTTGGCGAGCATCTCCGTGTATTCGGACCCGCGGAATAACTCAAAGTGATCGATCACCTTCTCTGCATTTTGACTCATACTGTGATTCCTCCTTTCGGGTTTCCGCGTTTCTTAGTAGGGAGCCTTGGTCATTTTCCAGACTGGGGCATTGATCGCCATATCCATATCGCGCGCAAAGACGGCGAAGCCATCGTAGCCGTGGTACGGGCCCGAGTAATCCCAGGAGTGCATCTGGCGGAAGGGAACGCCCATCTTCTGGAAGATGTACTTTTCCTTGATGCCGGAGCCGACCAGGTCGGGCTGCACCCGCTCGACAAACTTTTCAAACTCAAAGCTATTAAGATCGTCGTAGATCAGCGTGCCGTCTTTTACATAGTGAGTCGTGCGCTGGTAATCGTCATTGTGGCCAAACTCATAGCCGGTTCCGATTACCTCCATGACCAAATCCTCATAGGCACCGATAACATGGCGGGGGCGCAGGCCGCCGACAAACAACATCACCTTCTTACCTTCGAGGCGCGGACGATACTTGGCGATGACGGCGTCGGTCAAAGCCTGGTACTTGGTAATCACACGCTCGGCCCCTTCCTTGATCTTGTCGTCAAAGTTGGACGCGATATTGCGCAAGGACTCGACGATCTTGGTCGGCCCGAAGAAGTTATACTCGACCCAGGGAATACCGTACTTTTCTTCCATGTGGCGCGAAATGTAGTTCATCGAGCGATAGCAATGGATGAGATTCAGTTTGGCCTTTGGCGTTGATTCCATCTCGGCCAGTGTTCCATCGCCGGACCACTGCGCAATGACCCGCAAGCCCATCTCTTCAAGCAGAATGCGTGAGGACCAGGCGTCACCCCCGATGTTATAGTCGCCGATAATCGCCACGTCATACGGCGTGCTTTCAAAGCGCGCCGGTTTGCCTGTTTGCTTGTCTAATACCCAGTCGCGAATTGCGTCGTTGGCGATGTGGTGGCCCAGCGACTGCGAGATGCCGCGAAAACCCTCGCAGCGGACCGGCACAATGGTCTTTCCAATCTCCTTGCTCTTCTTGCGCGAGACCGCTTCGATGTCATCGCCGATCAGGCCGATGGGGCACTCCGACTGGATTGAAATTCCCCGGCTGAGCGGGAATAACACCTCCAGTTCGTCGATAAGTTTGTTCAGTTTCTTGTCGCCGCCAAAGACAATATCATTTTCCTGAAAGTCCGATGTGAACTGCAGAGTGCCGAAGGCGTCCACGCCGGTGGTGCCGACGAAATAGTTGCGCCGCGAGGCCCAGGAGTACTGGCCGCAGCCCACCGGTCCATGGCTTATATGGACCATATCCTTGATTGGCCCCCACACCACGCCCTTTGATCCCGCAAAGGCGCAGCCGCGAATGGTCATCACGCCGGGAATCGTCTTGATGTTCGACTTGACCCCGCACTCTCCCTTTTCCGCTTCGTAGCTGGCAAGGTGCTTGGCGCGCTTTTTCCCGCTTTTCTCTGGATATGCCTCCAGCACATCGCTGATCAGCTTCTTGTTTCTCTCTTGGATTTCTTCTATCGCATTTCCGCTCATATGCACCTCGCCCCGGTTGGATTTAGAGTTTCCGCGCCGGCCTTCAGGCCGCAACCGGCGCTAGATAGAAGTTCAGTTTCAGGCCGCGACCTCGGCCTTTTTACCCACCAGCGATTCATCGATGTCCTTGATAATGCCGTGCTCCATGAGCATTTCCTCCAGCTCTTCCATGCTGATCGGCGTGGGAATCGTGCCCTTGCCGGCATTGGCGTGAATCTTCTTGGCCAGATTGCGGTAATGCTCGGCCTGTTTGGAGTCAGGCGCGTATTCGATCACCGTCATGCGGCGAAGCTCGGCGTGCTGCACGACGTTGTCGCGAGGCACAAAGTAGATCAACTTGCTATTCAGCTTCTTGGCCAGGTTTTCCGCCAGGTCAAGCTCCTTGTCGGTCTGGCGCTCGTTGCAGATCAGGCCGCCCAGCCGCACGCTGCCCGAGTTAGCGTACTTCAGAATACCCTTGGAGATGTTATTGGCCGCATACATGGCCATCATCTCGCCCGACATGACGATATAAATCTCCTGCGCCTTATTTTCGCGAATGGGCATGGCGAATCCGCCGCAGACCACGTCGCCGAGCACGTCATAAGATACATAGTCCAGATTTTCGTAGGCGCCGTTTTCCTCCAGGAAGTTGATCGCGGTAATCACGCCGCGCCCCGCGCATCCTACACCCGGTTCCGGGCCGCCTGATTCAACGCAGCGGATACGCTGATAACCGTACTTCATTACTTCTTCCAGCTCGATGTCCTCGATGCTTCCCTTTTCGGCCGCCAGGCTGAGAATGCTGTTCTGCGCCTTGGCGTGCAGGATCAGGCGTGTCGAATCCGCCTTCGGATCGCAGCCGACGATGAGGATCTTCTGCCCCAACTCCGCAAGCGCCGCCAAAGTGTTTTGCGATGTGGTGGACTTACCGATTCCACCCTTGCCGTAGAATGCGATCTGCCGAAGTTTAGCCATCGTTCCCTCTCCTCAATTCAGTTAAGTTCGTTGCGGTTTCTTGAAACTCATCACCGGCCGGCTTCTCCGCATCATGCGAGCCGCGTCCAGGTGAGCGCCGGAACCGGGATGCTGGAATCGAATGCGAATTTCCGCGTTCCGGTGTACGCTGACTTATTTGCAATCGCCATGCCAAACCGCCACTAACCATTTATCCGCTTTATATTCAGCGTATTACGCATTGATTTCTAAAAGTTCAGTGCTGTGTTGTTCGCGACAATTTCGACTTTATGTTGTAGCGAATGCGACTAAATCAATTCTGTGAATAAAACATTCCGGTTAACGGCAGCGATCTTGACTGATCTTTGAGCCGCCATTCCAAAGGCTGATAATTCAGCCTGCGTGGGGCCGTCAGGCGGGCCATTCATCCACCGCCTGAGACGCGCGCAACCCAAATATCCAACGGCGGGACTATCTCGAAAAGGGCGCGCTCAAACCGCGGCCTCGCTCTCCTGCAACTTGCGCGCCTCGACGGTGATGGGCAATGCCGTGGCGGCGTCCATGGCGGGCAGCTCCAGTTGCCATCCATTGGCAAGCGTAATCAGCCCGCCCCACATTTCTGGCTTTTCCACCGCGACAATGGCTTCCTCCAGGTCCTTTTTTGCGACATAAGCAGAAAACCCGCCGGATTTGCTCTTGCGAATCATTACTTTCATTTTTCTCCCCTTTATTCAATGGTGATCAAGCCGCCTTTGGCTCAAGAGATTCGACCGGCCAATGCGGCTCGAACCTAGCTTTGCCCTTCTCTTCACTTGGCGGGAACCTCAACGGACTCCAGTTCCTTGCCTTTCATGCCCACGCGGCGGCCGCTTGAAAGAAACTCGACGCCGTAAATATAAAACTGCTGCAAGAAGGTTCCGATGGAAACCACATAGCCAATCTCGCCCTTATTGACGAGCAGTTCGCCTATATCCTTGCCGGGAAAGGTTCCGTCGTTGCGCACCATCAACCTGGCCCGGACCTTTTCTCCGTACTCAAAGCGAGGAGGGCCATTCAGTTCAACAATGCCGTCATCGCGAATCATATTCGACATAATCGCGTCTCCCCTCCCGCACTTTTGCGATGGCTTTTGTTCAGCTAATGGCGCTTGACTTAGCGCATGGCTTTTACTCGGCCAAGTTTTCAGGCAATCAGCGCGCCTTGACGGATCTCCGCATCGCCGCGTTCGCGATGCACAATCTCACCGCCGCGAACGCGCTCCAGGTACTCGCGGTAGCAAGCGATCGCCGCGGCCTCGATCGGCTCCAGGGCATAGCGATCGATGGCCTCGATGCCCGCGCTCAGCAACCCCTTGCGCGGACAGGGGCCGATGCGGGAGACCAGCACCGCGCAGCAATCGTTGATGGCTCGAACCGCGGTTTCCAGGCTGTGTTCTTCGGCGTACCCGCCCTGGCAGTAGTTATCTACCCGGCGGTGACCGACAAACTTGGCTCCCCCCGCGCTGACTTCATAAACTTGAAACTCTTTGGCGTGGCCAAAGTGCTCGTTGATGCGGCCGCCTCCTTTGCTGGCAACCGCAATCAGAATCGAAATCGCGCTTTGTTCGCCCGCCAGCGTTTTCAGCTCCTCCTGGCCGGCCGCCTTCAAGGCTTCCTGCTCCAAGGCCACCTTCCGCTGATAGGCCTCACGCTGCTTCGGATCGTAACTCGCTTTCATCTCCATTACCTTCTCATGGGTAAACTCCGCGCTGCGATCCTCGCCGAGCAAACCGATGGCATCGGCGCGGCACTGGCGGCAATGCCGCATCATCCTCATCCCGCCCTCACAGCGATCCTGCAACTCCTTCAACTCCTGCGCCGAGGGTCCGCGCTGCCCGGAAAGGCCGAAGACGGTGCCGTGTTCTGGCGCAGAGATCAGCGGCATGATGCTATGAAGAAAGGCGCCGCGCGCCTTGACCGCCTTGTTCACCTCGACTAAGTGGCGATCGTTGATGCCGGGGATCATCACCGAATTGACCTTGCAGAGAATGCCGCGCTCGGCCAGCATCTCCAGGCCCAGCAGTTGCCGCTCGCGCAGAATCCACGAGGCCTCGACGCCGGTGTAACGCCTGCCCTGGTAGTAAATCCAGGGATAAATCTTTGCGCCCACCACGGGGTCGATCATGTTAATGGTCACGGTTACATGGTCTATCTTGAGAGACTTTATCCGGTCTACATAATCGGGCAGCATAAGTCCGTTGGTCGAAAGGCAAAGCTTGATTCCGGGAGCCGCCTGGGCGACCAGCTCAAAGGTTTTGAAGGTCTTCTCCGGATTGGCCAGCGGATCTCCGGGGCCGGCGACGCCCAGCACCGTCATCTGCGGAATCCGGGCGGCCACGGCCAGCGCTTTTCTGGCCGCCTGCTCGGGCGTCAGCCGCTCGCTCACCACGCCGGGGCGGGATTCATTCGAGCAGTCGAACTTGCGGTTGCAGTAGTTGCACTGAATGTTACAGGCCGGCGCGACGGCCACGTGCATGCGCGCATAGTGGTGGTGCGCCTGCTCGCTGTAGCAGGGGTGGTTCTTGACCTTCTCCCAAATCTCCGGGGCAATGCCGCCGTGTTCTGTTTGTCCAGTTTGGCCAGACAATCCATCGTGCCCGGCAGTTGATTCGCAAATTAAGTTGCCGCCCGCTTCCATCGAGCTGCAGATTGATGGCCCACTCCACGGCGCGGACGGCTGCATCACGCGCAACAGCGCGGCTCCCCTGCGATGGCTTGTTTCCATTGCATCCTCCGTGGCGCTCGAGTTTCCCGGACTACGGGTGTTCTTATCAGGGACTTCTGCAACTCGAAAGCCAAAGTGGAAGTTGTTGATATGGAGCGAATTAGGCCGTCAACTATTCTGTCGGAATCGCGACAGAAGCCCCGTCAGGGCGGTTTTGTCGCAAATCGGACATGGTTTCTGACGCCGTTCCGCAGCGCTTATGGTAGGGGAAAGCAGCCTTTCTGGCAGATAAAAACTACGTGGTACATGCGCTCCCATTTCGAGTGGCTTAAGCTTTCATACCGTCCATCCGGGCTTCTCCGATGTGTGCTTGGCGGCTCATCTCTAGGAGTTTCCTGGATGGACTCGCGTAAATGTCAAACTTCTCCTGCCTTCTACTGCCGCCCCGGCGGGGCCGGGGATCTCCCGTTACATTGGGAACAGGTGTGACGCAGCGCACAGCACTTAGTCCTTTCTTCTGCGTAACTTGGCCCTCATCCATCGGTGGGCCGCCGGGGCTTGCTCGAAATGTTGTTCCGCCGCTACGGGTTCCAGAGCGGTTCTCCAGCCGATGTCCGCACCCTAAAGCGAGGTTGGCATGGGTCACACGATTTGGGAAGAAGCGCAGCAGAAGGGCGTCAGCCGCAGGGATTTTCTTCAGCTCTGCGCCGCCGCCGCGGCGATGGCCGGGCTGAGTCAAAGCAGCGTCGCCCAGGTTGTCTCAGCCTTCGAGAAGAAGGAAAAACCGGCCGTGGTATGGCTGCACTTCCAGGAGTGCACCTGCTGCAGCGAGTCCTTCATACGGTCCACGCACCCCATCATGGCCGAGGTGCTGCTGGATGTGCTCTCGCTGAACTACACCGAGACGCTGATGGCGCCGGCCGGTTTCCAGGCCGAAAAAAGCCTGAACGACACCATCCAGAACAACAAGGGCAAGTACATTGTGCTGGTGGAGGGCGCCGTGCCCACCCGCGACGGCGGGGTCTACTGCATGATCGGCGGCAAGACGGCGGAATCGATCCTGAAGACGGTACTCCAGGATGCGGCCGCGGTGGTGGCCTGGGGCAGTTGCGCTTCCAATGGCTGCATCCAGGGAGCCAAGCCGAATCCGACCGGCGCCACGCCAATCTACAAGCTCACCGACAAGACGGTGATCAACGTGCCTGGCTGCCCGCCCATCGCCGAAGTGATGGTGGGCGTGGTGACCCACCTGCTGGTGCTGGGCCAGATTCCCGCCCTCGACAGCCAGGGACGGCCCAAGGAGTTCTACGGTCGCCGCGTCCACGACACCTGTTACCGCCGGCCCAACTACGACGCCGGCCTGTTTGTCGAGTCGTGGGACGACGAGGGCGCGCGCAAGGGTTACTGCCTCTATAAGATGGGCTGCCGGGGGCCGGTCACCTACAACGCCTGCTCGGTGACCAAGTGGAACGGCGGCCTCAGCTACCCCATCCAGTCCGGCCATAACTGCATCGGCTGCCCCGAGGCGGGCTACTGGGACAACGGCCCGTTCTACCAGCATCTGCCCAACTTCCCCGGCTTCGGCATCGAGAGCACGGCCGACACGGTGGGCGCGGTGGTGGCGGTGGCCACCGTGGCTGGCGTCGCGGCGCACGCGGTGGTCACCAATATACGCAAGCGCAAAGTGATTGCGGAAGTACGCGCTGAAGACGAAAAGGAGTCGTGAGGGGTTATGACACGCATCGTCGTCGATCCGATTACTCGCATTGAAGGCCACCTGCGCATTGAGGCGGTGGTGGAGAATGGCGTTATCACGGACGCGTTCAGCTCCGGCACCATGGTGCGCGGCATAGAAAAGATCCTCGTGGGCCGCGATCCGCGCGATGCCTGGGCCTTCACCGAGCGCGTGTGCGGCGTCTGCACCACGGTTCATGCCTTGGCCAGCGTGCGCGCCGTCGAAAACGCGCTGGGCATCAGTGTGCCGCCCACCGCCGAGCTGATCCGTAGCATTATGATGGCCACGCAGTACGTGCAGGATCACGTGATCCACTTCTATCACCTGCACGCGCTGGATTGGGTGGACATCGTCAACGCCTTGCAGGCCGATCCGAAGAAGGCCGCCGAGCTGGCGCAATCCTTCTCGCAGTGGGACAAGAACACCCCCGCCTACTTCACCGACGTGCAGAACAAGATCAAGAGCTTTGCCGCCAGCGGGTTGGGCATCTTCGCCAACGGCTACTGGGGCCATCCGGCCTACAAGCTGCCGCCGGAGGTGAACCTGATCGCGGTGGCTCACTACCTGGACGCGCTGGCCTGGCAGAAGGAAATCTGCAAGATCCACACCGTCTTTGGCGGCAAGAATCCGCATCCGAACTACCTGGTGGGCGGCGTACCCTGCTCCATCGATACCAATGAACTGGCCGCTATCAACTCCGACCGGCTGAACCTGGTTTCGCAGCTCATCAGCCAGGCCGATGAGTTCATCACCCAGGTTTACATCCCCGATCTGCTGGCCGTGGCCTCCTTTTACAAGGATTGGGCCAACTGGGGCGGCGGATTGAAGAACTATCTCTGCTACGGCGAGTTCCCCACCAAGGGCTATAACCAGCCGGAGGCCTTCAAGTACCCGCGCGGCGTGGTGCTCGGTCGCGACCTGAGCCAGGTGCATCCGGTCAATCCCCGCGATTCGCAGGAGATCAAGGAGTACATCGCCCACTCCTGGTACGACTACAGCGGCGGAGACAGCGAAGGCCTCCACCCCTGGGCCGGCGAAACCAAGATCGACTACACCGGCCCCCAGCCGCCCTTTGAAACGCTGGCCGGCTACAACAAGTATTCGTTCCTGAAGACTCCGCGCTGGAAGGAACAGGCGATGGAGGTGGGTCCGCTGGCGCGGCTGGTGGTGGCCTACGCCTCGGGGCGCAGCGACGTGCAGGAGCTGGTAAAGGAGACGCTGGGCAAGCTTAATGTGCCTGTGGGCGCGCTCTTCTCCACGCTGGGCCGCACTGCGGCGCGCGGCCTGGATGCGGCGCTGGCCATGATCTGGCTCAAGGAGTTTTTCGGCCAGTTGATGGACCGCGTGAAGATCAACGAGGTCTCCACCTTCAATGGTGAATTATGGGAGCCGAAGAGCTGGCCCACCGATGCGGAGGGGGTTGGCCTGGTGGAGGCTCCGCGCGGCGCGCTGGCGCACTACGTCAAGATTCACTCCGGGGCCATCGCGAACTATCAGCTGGTGGTCCCGACCACCTGGAACGGCTCCCCGCGCGACGTCAGGGGGCAGCGATCCTCCTTCGAAGAGGCGCTGATCGGCACGCCGGTGGCGAAGATCAACGAGCCCGTCGAGATTCTGCGCACCATTCATTCCTTTGACCCCTGCCTGGCCTGCGCGGTGCACCTGTACGACCCCGAGGGCCGGCACCTTCACCAGGTTTCCTTCGAGTGACGGCTATGAGCACACCTGAGATTGGCGCGGGCAACACCGTACCGGCAAAGCAGCCGGTCGAATATCGGCGGGTTTATGTGTGGGAACTGCCGGTGCGGGTCTACCACTGGATCAACGCGGTGGCCTTGGTGACATTGTGCGTCACCGGCTACCTGATCGGGGCGCCCATCCGCGCCTTTTACGCCGCCGAGGCCTACCAGCAGTACTGGTTCGGCTGGGTGCGTTTCGTCCACTTCACTGCCGCCTACGTTTATGTCTTCAACTTCCTGGCGCGGATTTACTGGGGCTTTGTGGGCAACCAGTACGCGCACTGGAACGCCTTCTTCCCGCTCAAAAAGTCGCAACGGCAGGAGATTGTCGACGTCGTCAAGGCCGACGTGCTGCAAACCCAGCTGCATGGGCCGATCTCCACCGGGCACAACGCGCTGGCCGGGATGATTTACTTCCTCACCTTCCTGGCGTTTTTAGCCCAGACCATCACCGGATTCGCGCTTTACTCGAGCATGAGTTCTTCGTGGCTTCCCCGCCTCTTTACCTGGGTCGTACCGCTGCTGGGCGGCGACTTCGGGGTGCGTTTCTGGCACCATCTGTTCCTCTGGTTCTTTGTCACCTTTGCCATTGTTCACATCTACCTGGCCTTCTATCACGACTACATCGAGGGGCGCGGCACGGTCTCCTCGATCATCGGCGGATGGAAGTTTGAACGGGAGAAAAGTGACAAATAGCCCGAATGCCGCTAATCAGCAGGCTGCAAGACCGAATACTGCCAGTGAGAATACTGACAGCGAGAAGACCGCCAGCCAGCAGGCGGGCAGCAAAGGGAAGACGCTGGTGCTGTGCCTCGGCAACGTCCTGATGGGCGATGAAGGCGTCGGCGTGCACGTGGCGCGGGCGCTGGAAACGCACGCGCTGCCAGCCGGGGTCGAGTGCCTGGACGGCGGGACGGGCGGATTCGTTCTGCTGGGGCCGCTGGAGAGCGCCGAGCGCATTATTCTGGTGGACGCGGCGGCCGACGGCAACCCTCCTGGCGCCGTCACCCGCACCACGCCGCGCTTCTCGCGCGATTACCCGCCCACGCTCACCGCCCACGACGTGGGGGTAAAAGACTTGCTCGACGTTTTTTACATGCGCGGCGGCAGCCCCCATGTTGTCCTCTACGCCATCGCCATCGACCCGCGGCAGCCGCTCTCGATGGAGCTGTCGGCCGTGGCGGCCCGCGCCGCCGAAGAGACTGTGCAGCTGATTCTGGAGGAGTTGCGGGAGCCCGCTCTTTGACGCTGGCCGACGGCGGCCGCCAAAGTCTTCAGTGCTATACTCTAGCCTTGAGACCGCTATCGCAGGCTCTTTTTCGAGCCTCTGTCGCACCGTGGTCCGGAGGTTTCTCCCGCCTATGACTTCCCGCGCCCGCCGCGCCGTCTTCGCCCTGGTTCTCTTTTTTGCCGTCTGCGCCGTCGCGGGCAGCATTCTTCAGCGCAAGGTGGGGGCGCAGTCCTCGGTCGACGAAGGCCAGCTCCGCGACGGCCTCAAAACCTTCAGCAACGTCTATGCGCTGGTGGAGCAGAACTACGCCGAGCCGATCAACGGCGACAAGGCCGATCTGGCCGTCTACGACGGGGCGATTCCGGGAATGCTGCGGGTGCTGGACCCGCACTCGAACTTTTACGATCCCAAGGCCTACGCCCGCATGCGCGAGGAACAGCGCGGCCACTATTACGGCGTGGGCATGACCATCCAGCAGCAGAACAACAAGGTTTATGTCGTTTATCCCGCCGAAGGCGCCCCCGCCTTCCGGGCCGGCATTCACCCCGGCGACGTCATTTACGCGGTGGACGGCAAGCTGGTCTCGGTGGACGGCAAGATTCCCGGCGGCCTGGCCTCATCCGACCAGGTAGCCAAGGCGCTCAAGGGGCCCAAAGGCACACACGTGCAGGCCACCATGCTGCGCGAGGGCCAGCCCAAGCCGCTAGTCTTTGACTTGGTGCGCGCCGAGATCGCCCACCCCTCGGTGGACCTGGCTTACGAGATTCGTCCCGGCGTGGGCTATATTCACCTGACCGAGTTTCAGGAGACCACCGCCCAGGAGGTGGTCGATGCCGTCGACGGCTTCAGCAATCTGAAGGGGCTGGTGCTGGATCTGCGCGGCAACCCCGGCGGCCTGTTGAGCCAGGCCGTGGAGGTCTGCGACCATCTGCTCGGCAAGGGGCAGACCATTGTCAGCCAGCGTGGGCGGGCCTTCCCAGATGTGGTCTATACGGCCAGCCACGGCAACGGCGGCGAGACCTTCCCCATCGTGGTGCTGGTCAACCGCGGCACGGCCTCGGCGGCCGAGATTGTCTCGGGCGCCCTGCAGGACCACGACCGCGCCCTCATCGTGGGCGAGACGACTTTTGGAAAGGGCCTGGTGCAGACGGTCTACAACCTCAGCGAGAATACCGGCCTGGCGCTGACTACTTACCACTACTACACGCCCTCGGGACGGCTCATCCAGCGCAACTACGCCGGGGTCTCGCTCTACGACTACTACTACAACCACGGCGGCGCGCAGCCGGCCAACACCACCAACCGCGAGGTCCGGCTCACCGACTCCGGGCGCACCGTCTATGGCGGCGGCGGCATCACCCCCGACCAGAAGATCGAAAGCCCCAAGAACAACGACTTCCAGGATTCGCTGCTCTATAAAGACGTTTTCTTTCACTTCGCCCCGGTTTACCTGGCCAACCGCACCGTGGACAAGAACTTCCAGGTGGACGGCGCGGTGCTGGCGGAGTTCAAAAAGTACCTCACCAGCCAGAACATTCCCTGGACCGAGGCCGATCTGAACGGGGTGATGGACTGGCTGAAGATCAGCATCAAGGAGAAGATCTTCATTATTCAGTTTGGCGAGTTGCAGGGACTGCGCGCGCAGGCCGACTGGGACCCGGAGATTCAGAAGGCGCTCACTTTCCTGCCCGAGGCCCAAGCCCTGGAAAACAATGCCCACAAAGTGCTGGCGCAAAAGGCCATGGCGAGGAACGCGGCGCCATAGCCCCCATCCCGCAACGCCAAACGGCCATCCCCAGGCGGGATGGCCGTTTTGCGTTGCGCCAGCGCTTTGCGTTGTGCCAGCATAGTGTCATGGGCACTCCACCCCTTCGACTAAGCTCAGGGCAGGCTCTCGCCGCTTGTCATTCTGAGCGAGCGTAGCGAGCCGAAGAACCTGCGTTCTTGCAACTTTTGCAGCCACGCTAGGACGAGCACGTCGGACGCATGGCGGAAACAGTGAACCCCCTGATCCGCGGCTTTTCTACTGCCCGGCCAGCAAGCTGGACCGCTTTGAAACGGGAATGCAGCGGTTCAGGCTGCGCTCCTTCATAGGAAAAAGGAAATTGGACCAAAATAAACCTAAAACCACCTTCACAAAATGCTTCGTGAAGTAGAATTTTACTTTATTTTCAAAGTTTTACCTCTTCATATCCTCAAAATTCCATGGGGCTTTTCCACAGCCGAATGTGACCTGCGTCACAGCGCCTTCTCCCTGACCACCCGTAGCCTTTGAACAAGTCGGGAGGACTTTTCATGCCAGCAGTTGCCGCAGAAAACACAACCACCGTCCAGAATCTTTTAGCCGCCTTTGAAGGCGAGTCGAACGCGCACGCCAAGTACACGGCCTTTGCCGCCAAGGCCGACGAGGATGGTCTGCATGGCGCCGCCAGCCTTTTTCGCGCCGCGGCACGCGCCGAGCAGATTCACGCCGCCAACCACGCCCGCGTCATCGGCCAGTTGCACGGCCACGCCGAGTGCGAAATTCACGCGGCCGAGGTCAAGAGCACCCTCGAAAACCTGAAGACGGCCCTGGGCGGCGAGCAGTACGAGGTCGCCACTATGTACCCCGGCTTCCTGGAAGAGGCCACGGCGCGCAAGAACTCGCGCGCCATCCGCACCTTCACCGGAGCTCTGGAGGCCGAGAAGACCCACGCCCGGCTCTACAGCGAGGCGATTGCCCTGCTCGAATCGTCCCAATGGAGCACGCGCACCCCGCCGGCAACAACGCGGCTCTACGACGAGGCCATTGCCCTGATCGAGGAGGGAAAGAAGGATTCCTGGATCATTGAAGCGCGCAACTTCTACGTCTGCCCGGTCTGCGGCTACACTTCGGAGTTGAAGGAGGCGCACGCAAGCTGCCCGGTTTGCGGCTATGCGTGGAAAAAATTCGAGGTTATTCACTAGCTTTCCGCTTTCGGAAACAGAACAGCCGCTTGACCTTCGCGGTCTCCCAGGTCTCGGCGACGAGGCCTGGGCTGTTTTGTGTTCATGGGCCAGTTGCAGACCGCTGAGGCCGGTTCAGCAGCCGCCCATGACGGCGGAAGCCAACTTCATTTTTATCTAGAAGCAGATTCTTGCGTTTTCCAGTCAGGGAGTAAATCTCTGGCCGCTATAGCGGTTCTCCAATAGCTATACCCTGGGAGCACCATGCCGAGCGGCTTTTTCCTTAAGAAAAAGCCGCTTTTACGAAACTTGCTGGGGCACGTGAATTGGAGAACCGCTCTAAGGCCTAACGCTCTGCCGTGGCGGCGAACTTCTTCACCATCGCCAGCAGCAGTTTGCGGTCGCTCTCGTTCAGGTTTGAGGAATAGCGGCGGATCTGGTTTAGAAAACGCAACTCCTCGTCGGAGAGCTTTTGCGGATTCACCTGCTGGCTCAGCGCGTCGTCGGCAAAGAACTGGGTGATGGGCAGATCGAGCGCCGAGGCAATCTTCGACAGCGTGTCCAGCGAAGGCACGGTATGGCCGTTCTCGACGCGTGAGAGGTAGCAGCGCAACAGGCCCGTCTTCTTTTCAATATCGCCCTGAGAAAGCCCCTTTTGCAGCCGGTAAGCGCGGATAGTGGAGCCGATCTTCATCACGGAAAGTGTCCTGTTCACTGGCTGCCGGGGTTTACTGGTACGGTAGCAGTCAAAAGATTATTGACATAATAGTTAACATAGGCCGCGCGCGAACGCAAGCCTTTCCGCTGCCCGTTCCGGGGTGAGGTCCGGGGTGCGCCGCATAGGCGAAACTGCGGCATCGCCGGAGTTTGCGATGAATTCATTGGGATTGGACGCCGTAAACCTTCCAGACGTTTGGGCGCCTGAATGAGCACCAGAGCAAAAAAGAGGGGCGGCAATGCGGCGGCAGGCCTGGCTGTGGGCGATGGCGGTGGAGATTTTTGCGGCCGGCGGCGACCATCGCCGCGTGCACCACGAGTCGCTGGACGGCTCGAACGTCACGGGAACTTTCTACTTCACCGGCTGGGAATGGCAATAAGACCGCACCATCTAGAGCGAAACCAGAGTAACCGTGCCCTTGCCAGCGGTACTCAAGGCGGGCTTGCTCCAGGGTATAGCTACTCTGGTTTCGCTATAACGCTCCTGCCGTCTCAGGCTCCGCCGTCAGAACAGCAGGCCGAGGGGATTGAAACGCACCGGTTGGCTGGCTGGTTTGTGCGCCATGCAGTGCCGCCGCGATGGTGAGGGCTGCGCATAGGAGCGGGTGACGTGCAGCCGGGCCATCACCACGTAGCGGGTGCGCACGCCGTCTACCGTCGCGGGCAGTTGGGCGGGAAGGCGGTTGCGGTCCACGTAGATGATCAGCGCAGCCTCCTTCGGATTGTCCAGGCTCTGGCCCACGCCCACGCCGAAAAAAGCCGGATTCCGCCGCATCAGGCTGGCCGCGGCCTGGTTTTTGACGGCCACGGCCTGCGCCAGCGCGGAGGAGGAGGGCGCGGCGGCGGCGGTTCCGAGAGGAGTCTGCGGCGCGGAGCCATTGGCCACGGCGCGGGCCGTCGAGGGAATCAGCAGGGTGCGCACGCCCTCGACGGTGGCGGGCGCGCCGGCCGTTGCTCTGCCATCGGTGTAAAGGATTACCGCAGCCTCGCCGGGATGGTCGCTGCTCTTACCCATGGCCACGCCCAGATTGCCCGCGGCCGGGTTGACCAGCGTGCGCGCCTGGGCCAGGGCCTGCTCGGCGCGCTCGGTCTCCGCCGCGCTGAGGGTGCGGGCCTGCGCCTGGGCGATGGTGCTGTCGCCGTAGCTCAGGCAACTGACCGCATGGTCGGTGGTGCCGACAAAGGTATAAGCCCCCCCGCCTACCTGCTCGTTCAGCTCGGTCAGCAGATCGGGGGCCGGGTTGGCCACGGCCTGGCTTACGCCGAGAATGTCCGTTCCGCCGGCAAAGTAAAGTCCCACGGGCTCGGCATTGGCGGCGTCGACCACCAGCGCGCCGGAATCGCCCGCATCGCTGAACTGGTTGCCGCTGATGGCCAATTGATGCGTGAAGGTCTTGGTCAGGTAGGGCCGGGTCTCGGCGCAATCGAGAAAATAATCGACCTTCACGTCCAGGTCGATGACCGAGACGCCGCCACAGGTCAACCCCGTGGTCCGGCCGCTTTTGGCCACTCGCAGGTCGAGCGTCGCGGCCTCGCCCCGTCCGCCGGTCGAGCTGACGCCGGGCGGCGCAGCGGCCAAAGCGCCACCGGACTGTCTGGCGCCCAGTTCCAGAATGCTGCCGCTCGGGTCCACCGAGCGCGAGAGGACCTGGGCGATGGCCGCGTCGGCGTTGGTCAGCCGCGAACGGAGAGGCAGCCAGCCGGTCAGCTGGGCCACCGGGGCAATCGCAGAGAGCTGCGCCGCGCTGGCGCCATCTCCGAAGGGCGTGCAGTTGTTGTCGATCAGCCCCGGCTGCACGATGGTGTCGCCCACGCTGGCGTGGTCGCTTTTGGCCAGCACGTGGTTGTTGCTCAGCAGGTACTGGCGCTTGCCCGCCCCCTCGACGAGGGCTCCCAGCGTGCCGCTGCAGCAGTCCACAATGCGGCTGTCGCGGGTGTCGTAATCCGTGTTGTTGCCGCCCGAGGCG
>Ga0182013_10002212_pt1 | contig 25685 bp, 25 predicted proteins | sample 612S2MmetaG_FD_120487 | JGI IMG/M metagenome (GOLD analysis project Ga0182013, IMG submission 120487) | Permafrost microbial communities from Stordalen Mire, Sweden - 612S2M metaG | ecosystem: Environmental > Terrestrial > Soil > Wetlands > Permafrost | place: Sweden: Stordalen | collected...
AGATCCAGCAGCTGCTGGTGGACTATTCCACCGCCATCGACCAGCGCCGATTCGACGATCTGGACAACGTCTTCACGCCCGACGCCTACATCGACTACCGGGCGCTGGGCGGCATCGACGGCCGGTATCCGGAGGTCAAGAAGTGGCTGTCGGAGGTGCTGCCGACCTTCCAGGTCTATGCGCACATGCTCGGCAACTTCTCGGTCCGCATCGACGGAGATACCGCGTCCTCGCGAGTGATCTGTTTCAACCCCATGGTGCTGGCCGGCGACTCGACCGGTCTGAAGGATCAGGTGCTGTTCTGCGGGCTTTGGTATGACGACGAGTTCGTGCGCACTCCCGAGGGATGGCGGATGACCCGCCGGGTCGAGACGAAGGTCTTTCAGAAGGTGATGTGAGGCCGGCCGGCAAAACTTGCCTGGCTGATTTCGGGCAATTTCTGTCCGGGCCGCACGTTCTGGCACAATGGGCGCCTGTCTGCCGCGCGACCCACCTTTATCGGGTGCTTGCGCGTCGGTCACACACGCGAGGTAAAACCGGATCCCGGCATCCTGCCCGGGTCGCTGAATTGCAGCGTGACACACACAGGAGAAATCGCTTAACCATGGCTGTGAAGATCAAGCTCGCTCGGCTTGGAAAAATCCGCAATCCTCAGTACCGCATCGCTGTCGCCGACGCACGGAACCGGCGCGACGGCCGCTCGATCGAGGTCATCGGCCGCTATCACCCCAAGGAACACCCGAGCCTCATCGAGGTCAACTCCGAGCGGGCCCAGTACTGGCTGTCGGTGGGGGCCCAGCCCACCGAGCCCGTCCTCAAGCTGCTGAAGATCACCGGTGACTGGCAGAAGTTCAAGGGACTGCCTGGCGCGGAGGGCACCCTGCAGGTCGCCCCGGCCAAGCCCTCCAAGCTGGAGCTGTTCAACGCCGCATTGGCTGCCGCGGACGGCGGGCCTACCACCGAGGCCGCCAAGCCCAAGAAGAAGGCCCCCGCCAAGAAGGCAGCGAAGGCTGCCGAGTCCGGTGACGAGGCCGCTGCGGAAGAAATCGCTGCGGTCGACGCGGAAAGCACTGCGGCCGACGCCGCGGCTGTGCCGGTAGAGGGCGCCGAGCAGGCCGCCGCGCCGGCCGAGGCCGGCGAGCAGCCCGAGCCGACGACTGAAAGCTGACGGGCGCGATGAGCACGGTCGTCGTTGACGCTATTGAGCATCTGGTGCGCGGGATCGTCGACAACCCCGACGAGGTCCGGGTGGACATGGTGACCAGTCGTCGTGGCCGGACTGTCGAGGTACACGTTCACCCCGACGATCTGGGCAAGGTGATCGGTCGCGGGGGACGCACCGCGACCGCATTGCGGACGCTGGTCGCCGGTATCGGTGGCCGCGGCATCCGCGTCGACGTGGTGGACACCGACCAGTAGCGCTGGTCATGGAGCTGCTAGTCGGGCGCGTGGTCAAAGCGCACGGCATCAGTGGTGAACTGGTCGTCGAGATCCGCACCGACGATCCCGCTGGCCGGTTCGCATCGGGTAGTACGTTGCGCGCCAAGGGATCTCGCGGCCTGGGCGCAGAGCGCAGTTATGTCGTCGACAGTGTGCGCGAGCACAGTGGACGGTTGTTGGTGCGGTTGGCCGGAGTGGCCGACCGCGCGGGGGCCGACGCATTGCGGGGCACTGTGTTCGTCGTCGAGTCCGATGACCTGCCGCCGATAGACGAGCCCGACACGTACTACGACCACCAACTGGAGGGGCTTCGGGTCCGAACGACGGCGGGACAGGACGTGGGGGTCGTCGCCGAAGTTCTGCACACCGCGGCCGGTGAGTTATTGGCGGTTCGGCGGGGTGACGACGGCGTAGCGGGTGCCACAGAACTATTGGTGCCGTTCGTCAGCGCGATCGTGCCGTTGGTGTCGCTCGACGAGGGCATCATCGAGATCGACCCGCCCGAGGGCTTGCTGGATCTGACGTAGCGCGCATCGATATGAAAATTGACGTCATCACGATATTCCCTGCGTACCTGGAACCGCTGCGACAGTCGTTGCCGGGCAAGGCGATTGAGTCGGGCTTGGTCGACCTGCGGGTGCATGATCTACGGCGCTGGACCTACGACGTGCATCACTCGGTCGACGACGCGCCGTATGGCGGCGGTCCCGGGATGGTGATGAAGGCGCCGGTCTGGGGCGAAGCGCTGGACGAAATCTCTTCCGGCGACACGCTGTTGGTTGTTCCCACTCCCGCAGGCGCGCGGTTCACCCAGGCCACCGCGCAACGCTGGAGCACCGAGCATCACCTCGTGTTCGCCTGCGGCAGATACGAGGGCATTGACCAGCGGGTCAGTGAGGACGCCGCTCAGCGGATGCGCGTCGAAGAAGTCTCGATCGGCGACTACGTGCTACCGGGCGGCGAAGCCGCGGCATTGGTGATGATCGAGACCGTCTTACGGCTGCTGGGCGGCGTTCTGGGCAACCCCGCGTCGCATCGCGATGACTCGCACTCGCCGGACCTGGACCGGCTGCTGGAGGGACCCAGCTATACCAGGCCGCCGAGCTGGCGTGGACTCGATGTCCCAGACGTCCTGCTGTCCGGTGACCACGCGCGAATCGCCGCCTGGCGCAGGGAGGTCTCGCTGCAGCGGACTCGTGAACGCCGGCCGGATCTGTTAGGTGATTAGATTCGGCCGTTGGGGAATATCGTCTTGACGGCCTGCGTGATCGTCTGTCTGGCGGTGGCGTCGTCGCTGGGCTGCAGCGACTGGATCACCATGATGTAGCGCCGGTCCGCGCCGATCACCCCGGTCGACAGATGCATCCAGTCGGCTCCGATACAGCACATCCAGCCCTGCTTGACTGCCACCGGCTCGGCGTAGAGACCGTCGGGGATGCCGAAGCGCTGCGGGTAGCCGTCGGCTCCGTTCGGGGTGGACCGGGCCAGATCGTTGACGATGATCCTGGCTCGTTCCGGCGGCAACCCGCCAGACCCGTTAAGCAGCATGTCGTAGTAGCGGATCAGATCGGTCGCGGAGCTCAGTGTGTTCCACCAGCGTCCGTCGCTGGGCGGCATGGTGGCCGTCATCCCGTATCGGTTCGCGATTTGGGTGATGATGGCGTCCCCGCCGTCCTGACCCCAGAATTTCTCAGCGGCACCGTCGTCCGACGCCTCCAACATGGTGTCCAGTGCCTGGTGGTCGTCCGGGGAAAGTATGGTCCTGCCCTGGGATTCCTGCAGGAGTAGATCGTCGGCGATGAAGAGTTTGGCCACCGATGCGGTGCCGACGATCGCGGTGTTGCCGTTGGAGACCAGCTGGTGGGTTGTGCGATCGAGGATCGCGATCGAGAGGGTGGCGCCGCCGCCGGCGGCTGCGTCGGTGGCCTCCTGGACGCGCGCCTGCAGTCCGCGGAATGCGGTACTTGGCCTTTCGGGCGCCTCGGGCGCCTCGGGCGGCGTAATGGCCCGCACCAGCAGCTGAGCCAGCTGCGGAGGCGGCGGGGAGGAAGCCAGATCGGCTTCGACGTAGGTTGGCGCGCTGTACACCGGGACGCTGTACACCTTGGCCTGCACCAGCGCCTCACAACCGGCGACGACCACCAACGTCGCCGCCGCAGTGGCGGTGAAAACCGTCAGCGGCCGTACTCGCAGCGGCCGTGCTCGCATCCCTCAGCCTCCGATGTAACCGACATGAAACGTGCATATGGGCGCCTGCTTGAGCTAGCCAAGCCATCTATCCCCGCGTGTCACGCTGAGGTTCGGTTGGACTAGCGCTCTTTGACCCCAAGTCATATGTACCATTCACCAGCGTCTTCGGCCTGTCTCGAACCACCCGATTTCATGTGATTTTCACAGGAGGCCGACTATCTGGCACAATCGATCAGTTGTCTCCAGCGGTTGTTGGCCGGTCCGTGCCGCTTCCCCCTGCTGCGAGATACGCCCCGAAAGCCCGAACCATCGGCTTGGTGACCGCCGCACGCCTGCGTGTGGGCAGCTGCCACAAGCCGCGATCCCTAGGAAGTGTTTTCTCAGATGAACAGGCTGGACTTTGTCGACAAGGCGTCGCTGCGCGACGACATCCCGGCCTTTAGCCCGGGCGACACCATCAATGTGTACGTCAAAGTCATCGAGGGCGCTAAGGAACGTATCCAGGTGTTCAAGGGGGCGGTGATCCGGCGGCAGGGCGGCGGCATCCGCGAGACGTTCACTGTGCGCAAGGAGAGCTACGGCGTCGGCGTGGAGCGGACCTTTCCGGTGCATTCGCCGAACATCGACCATATCGAGGTGGTGACCCGTGGCGATGTTCGCCGCGCCAAGTTGTACTACCTGCGTGAACTCCGCGGCAAGAAGGCCAAGATCAAGGAAAAGCGCTGACCAGGGCCGTTTTGGATCCCCTCGCCGCTTTACCAAGCCAAAATCTGTGCTGGCTACGCTGATCTCGTGACCCAAGACTCACCTGAGCCCCAGTCCGACGCTGGCCAGCCGGAGCCGAAGGTCGCTACCCGCCACGTTCCGGATCCTCTCGCTGCCGAGGCGCCCTCCGCGGAGCCGGTGGCCCCCGAGGAGCCGCCGGCTGACGAGCCGGAGCTCAAGAAGAAGTCCGCGCTTCGCGAATTCGCGATTCTGGCGGTGATCGCGGTGGCGCTCTACTACGTGATGTTGACGTTCGTCGCACGCCCTTACCTGATTCCGTCGGAGTCCATGGAACCCACGCTGCACGGATGCGCGGGCTGCGTCGGCGACCGGATCATGGTGGACAAGCTCACCTACCGCTTCGGCTCACCACAGCCCGGTGACGTCATCGTCTTCAAGGGACCGCCATCGTGGAACTTCGGTTACAAGTCGATCCGGTCGAGCAACCCCGCGCTGCGGTGGGTACAGGACGCGCTGTCGTTCATCGGTTTCGTACCGCCCGACGAGAACGACCTGGTGAAGCGTGTTATCGCGGTCGGAGGACAGACCGTGCAGTGCCGTGCCGACACCGGTTTGACGGTCAACGGCAAGCCGCTCAACCAGCCGTTCCTCAATCCAGCCACCATGATGGCCGACCCGGCGGTGTACCCCTGCCTGGGCAGCGAGTTCGGGCCGGTGGCCGTCCCGCAGGGACGTCTGTGGGTGATGGGCGACAACCGGACGCACTCCGCGGACTCGCGCGCCCATTGCACCAGCATTCCGGCCGACGCGCTCAAGGGTGTGCTGTGCACCGGCGATCCGATGTCGGGGACCGTGCCGGTCTCCAATGTCATCGGCAAAGCCAGATTCATCGTGTGGCCGCCGGCGCGATGGGGTGGGGTGGCTTCGGCCAACCCTCAACAGGGCCAGTAGCCGTGGCCACCACGTGGCCGCCGCGGACGGTGATCCGTAAGTCGTCAGGTTTGCGCACCCTGGAATCCACGCTGTACCGAGGCGGCCTGGGACCCGTGGCCGGGGTGGACGAGGTTGGCCGCGGTGCGTGCGCGGGCCCGCTGGTGGTGGCGGCCTGTGTGCTCGGGCCGGGCCGGCTGGACAGCCTGGCAGCCCTCGATGACTCGAAAAAGCTCACCGAGAAGGCACGGGAGAAGCTGTTTCCGCTGATCTGCCGGTATGCGCTGGCCTACCACGTGGTTTTCATCCCGTCGGTGGAGGTCGATCAGCGCGGCGTGCATGTTGCCAATATCGAAGGCATGCGCCGGGCGGTGGCCGGCCTGTCGGTGCGCCCCGGTTACGTGCTGAGCGACGGCTTTCGGGTGCCTGGCCTGCCCATGCCGTCGCTGCCGGTGGTCGGCGGGGACGCAGCGGCCGCCTGCATCGCCGCGGCCAGTGTGCTGGCTAAAGTCAGCCGGGACCGGTTGATGGTTGCGATGGACGCTGACCACCCCGGGTACGGCTTCGCCGTGCACAAGGGCTACAGCACCGCCGCGCACAGCACAGCGCTGACCCACCTGGGCCCATGCCCCGAGCACCGGTACTCGTTCATCAACGTCCGGCGCGTGGCGACCAGCTCGGCCGCCCGGATGGTCGCGGAATGCAAACCGGACCCTCCGGACGAGCGCGGCGATTACCAGTGAGGAAAGATGACAGCAGAACGGTATTCGCACGGAATTCGCGGGAAAAAGGGACGTCTGAGCAGATGAGTGGGCAATGAGCGCCGAGGATCTCGAAAAGTATGAAACCGAGATGGAGCTCTCGCTCTACCGCGAATACAAGGACATCGTCGGGCAGTTCAGCTACGTCGTAGAGACTGAACGGCGCTTCTACCTGGCGAACAGCGTGGAGATGTTGCCACGCAACGCCGACGGCGAGGTCTACTTCGAGCTCAGGCTCTCCGACGCCTGGGTGTGGGATATGTACCGCCCGGCACGGTTCGTCAAGCAGGTGCGGGTGGTCACCTTCAAGGACGTCAACATCGAAGAGGTCGAGAAGCCCGAGCTGAGGCTGCCCGAATAGCTGCAGTGGCCCGCGCCGAGACTGAAATAGTGGCGCCGATACTGCGCGCAGATCGCGGTTTGACACAACACACCCTGGCCGCAGTCTCGGCGCAAAGACTAGGGCTACAGGGCCGGGGGAGCCTCGTCGCCGCCGGATAATTCGCCGCGCCTTTTGATAATTGCCCGCGCGACGTCAGCCAGCTTGATGTTGAGGGTCTGAGAGTGTCGCCGTAGCACTTCGAACGCGTCATCTTCGGATATGTCGTTCAGCGTCATCAGCATGCCGATGGCCTTGCCGATCTCGCGATTGCTGAGCAGCCCCTGTCGAAGGGTGGTGGCATCTTCTCCCCGGGCGACGGCGTTGATCGCCACGCTGGTGAACGATGCCAGCACCGCCGCTCGACCGGCGGACTCGAGGTCGAACAGGTTGGGTGTCCGGCTGAAGAGATTGAGCGCGGCGCCTTTGCGCTTGTCCACCAGAATCCGAAATCCCATGGCCCCGCGCACCGGTGTCTCATTGACAAGGATTGCCGCCAGCTTGGGCCATTGGTTTGGTGTGGTCAGGTCCGTCTCGATCTGCGGCGTTTCTTCCTCGATCGCATCGATGCACGGGCCTTCGCCGGCGCGCCGTTCGAAATCATCAATCCGCAGCGCCATCCGATCACTCGCGCCGACGGTGACGTAGCGATCGTTCTGCTTCACCAGCAGACTGGCGTGGTCGCAGCCGGGGACGATTAGGGTCGCCGCGACGCAGATGGCCGCGTACATCTCGTTGGCGTCCGAACCTTGATAGATGATCTCGGCGAGCGCGGAGAAGACCGTCGCCGGGTCGGCCTTCTCTCCACCGGGTAGTGAAACCTGCGCATCCGCATTCGTGTCGTCTGCCATGTTGTTACTCATTTTAGGCGGTATCCGGTGGCGGGCGGACGGAACGCCGATCGCGGCGGATTATCGGCCCACCTTCAACCGATGTACGTTCATTTCGTGAGGCACGTAACGGCGCGCCGGCGCGCGCAGCACCTCACCGTGGACGGTGCCGTCACCCGGCCCGAGACCCTGGTCGTCGAGGAGCCGTTGGAGATCCGCGTCAATGGCGCGGCCGTCACGGTGACCATGCGCACGCCCGGGTCGGATATCGAACTCGCGCAAGGCTTTCTGCTCACCGAAGGTGTAATCTCCGGTCGCGAGGATGTGCTGACCATCCGCTACTGTGGCGGTGCCGCTCCCGACTTCGAGGACGGCGCCAATACGTACAACGTTCTCGACGTCGCGCTGGCACCCGGAGTCAAACTTCCCGACGTCGATATCACCCGCAACTTCTACACCACCTCCTCATGCGGGGTCTGCGGCAAGGCGTCGCTGGACGCAGTACGGGTGATGGGCCGTTTTTCGCCGGGCGGGGATCCCGCCACCGTCGCGGCGGCCACGCTTCGGGCGATGCCCGACCAACTTCGCACTGCGCAAAAGGTTTTCGCCCGCACCGGCGGCCTGCACGCCGCGGCGCTGTTCGATGCCGACGGAACGATGCTTGTGGTACGCGAAGACATCGGCAGGCACAACGCCGTCGACAAGGCAATCGGCTGGGCACTCGAGCACGACCGGATACCCCTGACATCCTCGGTGCTGCTGGTGAGCGGGCGGGCGTCATTCGAGCTGACTCAGAAGGCCGTGCTGGCCGGCATTCCCGTACTCGCCGCCGTCTCAGCGCCGTCGTCATTGGCGGCTTCGCTGGCCGAAGAGTCCGGTCTGACACTGGTGGCGTTCCTGCGCGGGGACTCGATGAACGTCTACACCAGGGCGGACCGAATCACGTAGCGGACGCCTCCGTGCTTCCCGCTGTGGATCCGCGGCGGACTGGGGATAACTCGGCGTCCGGCCGTCGATAAACCGATCGCGACGGCACCCGCCGTCGGGGCGGCGGCGCATTGTGGCCGCATGACGACCGAGAAGGCCTCCGAGGCCGAGAAGACCCCGACCCGGATCCAGCTGGGTGCCATGGGTGAGGCGCTGGCAGTGGATCAGCTGACCAAGATGGGTTTGCGGATCCTGAACCGTAATTGGCGCTGCCGCTATGGCGAACTGGATGTGATCGCCTGTGACGAGGACACCCGCACGGTGGTGTTCGTCGAGGTCAAGACCCGCACCGGCGACGGCTATGGGGGGCTGGCGCACGCTGTGACGCCGCGAAAGGTCCGCCGGTTGCGCCGGCTGGCCGGGCTGTGGCTGGCCAGCCAAGACGAATACTGGGCGGCCATCCGGATCGACGTCATCGGTGTGCGGGTCGGGCGGCGGCGCACTCCGGAGATCACCCACCTGCAGGGAGTCGGCTGATGGCGCTCGGGCGCGCGTTCTCGGTTTCGGTGCGCGGACTGGACGGCGACATCGTGGAAATCGAAGCCGACATCACGTCGGGCTTGCCGGGCGTGCACCTGGTTGGTCTGCCCGACGCCGCGCTGCAGGAATCCCGCGACCGGGTCCGCGCGGCCGTCACCAATTGCGGCAACGACTGGCCGATGTCCCGGCTCACGCTTGCGCTGTCACCGGCGACGCTGCCGAAAATGGGTTCGGTCTATGACATTGCGCTCGCGTCGGCGGTGCTGTCGGCGCAGCGAAGGCGGCCGTGGGACCGCCTGGAGAAGACCGTATTGCTGGGTGAGCTGTCGCTGGACGGTCGGGTCCGGCCGGTCCGGGGCGTGCTGCCGGCCGTGCTGGCCGCCAAGCGCGACGGCTGGCCTGCCGTTGTGGTCCCGGTGGCCAATTTGGCCGAGGCCAGCCTGGTCGACGGCATCGACGTCTGGGGCGTTCGCACCCTCGGTCAGTTGCAGGCCTGGCTCAACGGGGCTACCGGCCTTAACGACAGGATCACCGCGGTGGGCGAGGACCCGGAGCCCGCCGCGGACCTGGCCGACGTGGTGGGCCAGGCGCAGGCGCGGTTCGCGGTCGAGGTGGCGGCCGCGGGGGCGCATCACCTGATGTTGACCGGACCGCCGGGCGTCGGGAAGACGATGTTGGCGCAACGCCTTCCGGGCATCTTGCCGCCGCTGACGGATTCGGAGTCGCTGGAGGTCACCGCCATCCATTCGGTGGTTGGCCTGCTGTCGGCCGACACGCCCCTGATCACCAGGCCGCCTTTGGTAGCGCCGCGGCACAGTTCGACCGTCGCCGCACTCGTCGGTGGCGGCTCGGGCATGGCTCGCCCCGGCGCGGTCAGCCGGGCGCACCGCGGAGTGTTGTTCCTGGACGAATGTGCGGAGATCAGCGTCAGCGCTCTGGAGGCATTGCGAACACCGTTGGAGGATGGCGAGATCCGCCTAGCCCGTCGCGACGGAGTGGCGTGCTACCCGGCCCGGTTCCAACTTGTGCTGGCCGCGAACCCATGCCCATGTGCGCCAGCTGATCCACGGGATTGCATGTGCACGGGTGCGGTCAAACGGCGCTACCTGGGCAAGCTGTCGGGGCCGTTACTGGATCGGGTGGACCTGAGGGTGCAGATGAACCCGGTTCGAGCAGGCGCATTTTCAGTCGTCGACGGCGAGTCGACGTCGCAGGTTCGCCATCGGGTGACCCTGGCCCGCGACGCAGCCGCGGAACGTTGGCGACCACACGGGTTCCGCACCAACGCCGAAGTCAGCGGGCCGCTGCTGAGACGGAAGTTCCGTCCCGGCGACGCCGCGATGGCCCCGCTGCGCACTGCGGTCGACCGTGGCTTGCTCAGCATCCGGGGTGTCGATCGCACTTTGCGGGTGGCTTGGAGCCTGGCGGATTTGGCCGGCCGGACCTTGCCGGGGCGGGATGAGGTCGCGGCGGCGTTGAGCTTTCGGCAACCGGGAGCGTTGCGATGAGCACAGCGGCCGACGATGTGCGGGCCTGGGCTTACCTGGCCCGGGTGGCCGAGCCACCGTGCCTCGAGCTCGCCGCGCTCGTGCGGTCCGTTGGTCCGGTGGAGGCAGCCGAGCGCGTGCGGCGCGGACTGGTAGACGAGGAGCTGGCCCGTAGCACCGAATCCAGGCGCGAAATAGACCGGGCCGCAGATGATCTCGAATTGCTCGCCCGGCGGGGCGGGCGGCTGATCACACCGGACAGCGACGAGTGGCCGGTACTCGCGTTCGCCGCATTCGGTGCCCTTGGGGGCGCCTTCGGCGGCAGGGACAAGCTTCGCGGCGGGCCGCCGATGGTGTTGTGGGCGCTGGGCCCCGCGCGGCTCGACGATGCCGCGATGCGCGCCGTCGCTCTCGTGGGAACCCGGGCCGCGACGACTTACGGGGAGCACGTGACGCAGGATCTGGCGGCCGGGGTGGCCGAACGCGGCGTTGCGGTCGTTTCCGGCGGTGCCTATGGCATCGACGGCGCGGCTCACCGCGCGGCGCTGGATTGTGAGGGAGTTACCGTGGCGGTAATGGCGGGCGGGCTCGATGTCCTTTACCCGTCCGGGCATTCGGCATTGCTGCACCGCATCGGCCAGCATGGCCTGGTGTTCACCGAGTACCCGCCGGGTGTGCGCCCGGCCCGGTACCGGTTCCTGACGCGCAACCGACTGGTCGCTGCTGTCTCGGGTGCATCGGTGGTGGTGGAGGCGGGTCTGCGCAGTGGCGCGGCGAACACGGCGGCGTGGGCGCGCGCGCTAGGTCGGGTGGTGGCTGCCGTGCCGGGGCCGGTGACATCGTCGGCGTCGGCGGGCTGTCATGCGCTGCTGCGCAACGGTGCCGAGCTGGTCACCCGGGCCGAGGACATTGTCGAATTGGTCGGTCACATTGGTGAGCTCGCGCCGGAGGAACCGCATCCCAGTACGCCGCTCGACGGCCTCAGTGAGGCCGAGCGCCTGGTGTATGAGGCGTTGCCGGGGCGCGGGGCCGCGTCGATCGACGAGATAGCGGTCGCGGCCGGGCTGGTGGCTGAGCAGGTGCTGGGACCGCTGGCGATGCTGGAGCTGGCCGGGCTGGCTGAGCGAAAAGAGAGTCGCTGGCGAATTGTTCGCGCCAAAGCCGTTCGGGCTGGGGCCAAGAATTCCGGGGCGCGGCTCGTATAGCCGGCGGTGCCGTCGTCGTAGGAACCCGGGAAGCCAAGGCTTGCGGCGCAGACCGAATACATCTTTCCCAGCAAACAAGATCGCTTGCCGCCTCTAAACGTGATGGAACTAAAGAACTCCCGAAGTTTCGACTAGCGCGAACCATAGAGTCGCTTGCTGGGCAGTGGGATCTACCTAGGCGCGACTCGTGCAAGCTATGGCGTAGTTGTCGTGGGCCTGGTGATGGTGCCGGTCTCGTACTACGCAACTGCTGAAAACGGCTGTTGGTCGCGCTACGATCTGCGGCCAAGGGGGCTACTCCGCGATGGGGCGGTGGAGAGTGAGACGGCGATGTCATTCGTGGCGGCGGTCCCGGAGACGTTGGCGACGGTGTCAGCGGATGTGGGCAGTATCGGTTCGTCGCTGAGCGCGGCGCATGCTTCGGCTGCTTCGGCGACTACGGGTGTGGTGGCGGCTGCCGGTGATGAGGTGTCTGCGGCGATCGCGACACTGTTTTCTGGGCATGGTCAGGCTTTTCAGCAGGCCAGCGTGCAAGCTGCAGCCTTTCATGGCGAATTCGTCCGGGCGTTGAGCAGTGCGGGAAGTGCGTACACGCTGACCGAGGCTGCCAGCGCTACTCCGTTGCAGACGATCGGGCAGGACATTCTCGGGGTGATCAACGCCCCCACGAATCTGTTGTTGGGTCGCCCGTTGATCGGTAACGGCACCAACGGCGCCGCGGGTACGGGTCAGGCCGGTGGTGCGGGTGGGTTGTTGTGGGGCACCGGCGGCACCGGCGGGTCAGGCGCCCCAGGCCAGAACGGCGGTGCCGGCGGGGCGGCCGGACTGATCGGCACTGGTGGCGCGGGCGGGGCCGGTGGTGCGGGTAGCGCCATCACCGCGGCTGGGGTGGGTGGCGCCGGGGGCACCGGCGGATGGTTGTACGGGCCGGGTGGCACCGGCGGCACCGGCGGCACCAACACCGCGCAGGGCGGCGTCGCGGGTGCGGGCGGTGTGGGGGGTGCAGCGTTGTTGATCGGGGCCGGCGGGGCTGGTGGGACGGGCGGTTCAGCAACCGGCTTCTACGGCGGCGGCGGCGCCGGGGGCGCTGGGGGCCATGGTGGGCTGCTGTATGGCCCGGCTGGGGCCACCGGCGCGACCGGCGTCAGCGGCCCCCAGCCCAACGCCGGCGACGTCTACGTCACTAACGGGGGCTTTGACACGGTGTCGGTGATCAGCCCCACCGGCCAGGTCCTGACCACCATCACTGTCGGCGCCGACCCTAACGGGGTCGCGGTCAGCACGACCGGCGCCAACGCCGGCGACGTGTACGTCGTCAACAACAGCGGCACGGTGTCGGTGATCGGCCCTACCAACACCGTCCTGACCACCATCACCGGCTTTGACGGCCCACTTCAGGTGGCGACCAGCCCCGCCGGCACCCCCAACGCCGGCGACGTCTACGTCACCACCGGCGGCAACAGGTCGGTGTCGGTGATCAGCCCCACCAACACCGTCCTGACCACTATCACCGTCAGCCAAGGCGTGAACGGGGTGGCGGTCAGTCCCGCCGGCACCCCCAACGCCGGCGACGTCTACGTCTTCGGCGGCGGCAACTCGGTGTCGGTGATCAGCCCGACCACCAACACCGTCCTGACCACCATCACGGTCGGCGACTCTCCCTACGAGGGGGCGGTCAACTCCACCGGCGACGTTTACGTCGGCAACTTCGCCAACGAGTCGGTATCGGTGATCAGTCCCACCAACACCGTCTTGACCACCATCACCGGCTTCAACGGCCCGAACGGGGTGGCGGTCAGCCCCACCGGCGCCAACGCCGGCGACATCTACGTCACCAACTCCCCTGGCGACACGGTGTCGGTGATCAGTCCCACCAACACCGTCTTGACCACCATCACCGGCTTCGACGGCCCGAACGGGGTGGCGGTCAGCCCCACCGGCGCCAACGCCGGCGACGTCTACGTCACCAACGCGGGCAACCACAAGGTGTCGGTGATCGACCCCACCACCAACAGCGTCGTGACCACCATCAGCGTCGGCGAAAGTCCACAAAGGGTCGCGGTCGCCTAGCCGCAAGACCGCCGCAGCCAGCACTTTTCGGCGCGCGGATTCAGGCTTCCTTGGCGTGTGCCTTCGCGGTCGATTCGTTGATCAGGCGCTTGAGATGTCGAATGTTTGTCGCGATATCGGGATCGTCGGGCAGATACTGGCTGGCTTGCTCGTTATGGTGGAGGGAGCGTTGATAGTCCCCGATCCGGTAGTAGCATAATCCGAGTTGTTTGTGCGGAAGCCATGTTTTGAAAGCGTGATTTTGAACTGCCCACTCATTCGCGCTCTTACCGGCGGGGTCTTGCACCGCGAGCTGATACCAGAAGATGGCTTGACGAAAGTGGCCGCCATCGAGGAAACGTTCTCCAAAACGGCAGCTGAACTCAGGCCGCGGAATATCTAACTCGAGGGATTTAAGGGCGCATTCCCACTCTTTGTCCGGATTCCCTGTCAGATAGTAGCATCGCGCCAGTTTGTGCAGCGCGTACAAGCTAAGGTTGATATGCGCTGCACTTCCGCTTCCTTTCCACTCCAGGAACTGGATAAAGTACGGTATTGCCTTGTCGAATTCGCCATTCGCTTCCAGCTCGCGAGCGTAGTGGCACAGGTCGACCGGGTTCAGCTCTCGCCGTCCCTCGTTCAAGTGCCTTTCGAAGATCAGCAGGTTTCGCCGGGAAGAACTGGGTTCACCGGCCGGTTTCTGGTGGGTGACGACAATGTCACTGTCAAAATAGGTAAAGGTGTTGCCTTCTGCCACAAGATCCTCGTGGACCACCCCGACCCAAACAAAATTCTTTGACGCCTTCACCAATCGGAAACGGCGATTGCTTTGAGTCACGTTGTTGGATTCGTCAAAGCTGTAATGGTGGGTCATGGAGACTGCGTCGACCGTCGAACTCAGTGTTCTTTTGAGTTCCAGTAATTTGGTCCGGTCTTGTGGTAGTAAGACGTCATCGGCATCCAGCCACAAGATATAGTCCCCAGTAGCCTGTGTGAAAGAAAAGTTACGCGCCGCAGAAAAATCATCGATCCATTCGAAATCGAGAATACGCGATGTGAATTTACCGGCAATATCCTTAGTGCTGTCTTGTGAACCCGTATCCACGATAACGATCTCGTCGGGAACACCGTCAACGGATGTCAAACATCTTTCCAGCGTCTTCTCTTCGTTCTTCACGATCATGCATAAACTGATGGTGATCATCGGCTGAACCCTGCTTCCCGGTATCCACAGAGCCGCACCATCCCACGGGTGCGGCCGCCTCGGGCAACCGATGTTTCCCCGCGCTATCAGCGTGCTCGGGTAGGACCGGTTCGCGCGGCAACATCGCCAAGGATCGTATCCCGCAACGACCACCCCCACAGTGGCCGAGCGCGGTGTCACGGTCGTTTCCGGCGGTGCCTATGGCATCGACGGCGCCGCTCATCGCGCGGGAGTTGGAGAGTGAGGGAGTCACCGGCCCTGGGCGAAGCGGCGATGCATGCCGGCGCCGTCGTATGAACCCTGGCCTCCACGCCTACGGCAATCCCGTCGCGCCCGGCGCACGCGAACAGCGTCTCCCACTTCGTAACGGGTCCCGAGTCGCGGGGAGCGTCGCCAGCGATGGCAGCTGCTGAAAACCTCTGCTCGTCGCGTTACGATGCCCCGGCGAGGGGGCAACCGCTTTGGGCAGTGGAGAGCGAGACGGCGATGTCGTTCGTAGTGGCAGCCCCCGAGACGTTGTTGGCGGCATCGACGGTCTTGGACAACATCGGTTCGGCGATCACTCAAGCGCACACCGCCGCCGCTGGTCCCACGACTGGATTGCTGGCTGCGGCTCAGGATGAGGTGTCGGCGGCTATCGCGTCGCTGTTCTCTAGCCACGCCCAGGATTTTCAGGCGCTTAGCGCTCAGGCGGCGACGTTCCACAGCTCTTTCGTGCAAACCTTGACATCGAGCGCGCGGTCTTACGTCAGTGCGGAAGCTGCCAGCGTCTCGACTGTGATCCAGGTGGGCGGCCCGGGCCTGACGATGTTCGGGCAACTGATCATCGGCAATGGCGCCAATGGGACAGCGGCAAGTCCCAACGGCGCCAACGGCGGACTGTTATTCGGCAACGGCGGCACTGGCTTCACCGAATCAAACTCGAGTGGCCTAGTCGGCGGCCATGGCGGGAATGCTGGGTTGTTCGGCAATGGTGGCGCCGGTGGTGGCGGCGGATACGGTGCAGCCGGGGGCGCCGGCGGCACGGGCGGGATGTTGCACGGGAACGGCGGCGCGGGAGGAAACGGAGGGGCCGCCAACGTGCTCTTCACTAGCGGCAAACCCGGCACTGGCGGTGCAGGCGGCAACGCGGTTCTGTTCGGCAGCGGCGGCGTCGGTGGGCAAGGCGGCACCGGCCTCCCGGGGGCGTCCGCCATCACGCCCAACAACGGCACAGCCGGCACGGGCAGCAACGGTGAAAACAACGGTGGCGTTGGCGGCAGCGGCGGCAACGGCGGCAACGGCGGTGACGGGACCGTCGGTCAGGCCGGCGGCAGCGGCGGCAACGGGGGCGCTGGCACAGGCGGATTCTCCAGCTCCGCCGCCGGCGGTAGCGCCGGCAACGGCGGGAGTGGCGGTGATGGCAGCAGCGCTCCCGCCGCCGGCAGCGGTGGCAGCGGTGGCAGGGGTGGCAACGGTGGGTTGCTGTTTGGCGACGGCGGAGCGGGCGGTGCCGGCGGACTGGGTGGTGTCGGCGGTGCCGGCGGCGCGGCCCAGGCTGGTGGGATCGGCGGGAACGGTGGCGACGCGAGCGTAGACAGTGATGCCATCGAGGTTTTCGCCACCGCGAGTACTGGCGGCACTGGTGGCACCGGTGGCACCGGGGGCACTGGCGGCACCGGCGGCACCGGAGGTGTCGGCGGCAACGGCGGCAATGGCGGGTTGCTGTTTGGCGATGGCGGCAACGCGGGTAGTGGCGGCGCCGGCGGTACGGGTGGCGCCGGCGGCCTCGGTGGCATCGGAGGTGTCGGTGGCGCTGGCGGTGCAGCCGTTGCACAGTCCAATGGTGGTGGTTTGGCTAATGCGAGCGGCGGCGATGGCGGTGCCGGCGGCGTCGGCGGGCTCGGCGGTCAGGGCGGCGCTGGCGGTGATGGCGGTGCCAGCGGCAGCGCAGGGGCGGGAGGGTTGTTCGGTCTCGGCGGTTCCGGCGGCATCCCCGGCGTTGGGGGCGTTGGTGGTATGGGCGGCGCTGGGGGCCCCGGCGGTGCTGGGTCGTCCCTCGGGGGCGACGCCAGTGCCTCCGACACCGGTGGTAGCGCAGGGGAAAGTCCGGGCGTCGGCGGCTTGGGTGGAGTTGGGGGTACCGGGGGTACCGGGGGAGCCGGGGGATCGGGGTCACTCGCCGGCGGCGCCGGCGGCGACGGCGGGCAGGGCATTTTCGGCGCGAACGGCTGACCCGGCCGACCCGGCTTCGGGCCTGCTTCGACGACGCGGCTCGTATAGTCGGTTGGGGCTAGACCTAGACGGGGAGGACACGTGGCAGGTCGACCTGTGCAGAGCTTTGAAGTGGTCAGTACTCAACAACTCGCACCGCACATGGTCCGGGTGGTGCTTGGCAGCAGTACTTTCAGCACCTTCGTGCCCAGCAACTTCACCGATTCCTACGTCAAGTTGGTTTTCGTCGCCGACGACGTCGACGTCGCCGGGTTGCCGCAACCGTTGACTCTGGATAGCTTCGCCGACCTGCCTCCCCACAAGCGGCCTGCGGTGCGGACCATGACCGTTCGTCGCGTCGACGCGGCGGCCGGCGAGATCACGCTGGACATGGTCGTGCATGGTGACCACGGGGTAGCGGGCGCTTGGGCCGGCTCGGCTCAACCCGGCCAGCCCATCTATCTGATGGGGCCGAGCGGGGCGTACTCGCCGGATCCGGCCGCCGATTGGCACTTGCTGGCCGGCGACGAAACCGCGCTGCCGGCTATTTCCGCCGCGCTGGAAGCGTTGCCCGCCAACGCAATCGGCAAGGTCTTCATCGAAGTCGCCAGCCCGGACGACGAGATTCCGTTGACCGCTCCCGAGGCGGTCGAGGTGAGCTGGATCTACCGCGGGGGACGGGCCGATTTGGTTCCCGAGGAACACGCCGGCGATTTCGCGCCGTTGATCGAAGCGGTCACCGCTGCCGAGTGGCTGCCGGGGCAGGTGCAGGTCTTCATCCACGGCGAGGCGCAGGCCGTTATGCACAACTTGCGCCCTTACATCCGCAAAGAGCGCGGCGTGGAAGCGAAATGGGCGTCGTCGATCTCCGGTTACTGGCGCCGCGGACGCACCGAAGAAGCGTTCCGGCAGTGGAAGAAGGAACTGGCCAGCGCCGAAGCAGAGACTCGGTAGAGGCTCTCGTCAGCCCGACCGCATGCTGGCATTCTGATCGCATGGCATTCGGCGATTACCAGAACGAGATTTATTTTCAGGGCCTGGCGGGTGTGGTGCCGTCCCTGCCGATGGCCTTCGCGGAGCTGGAGGCCAAGGCCGAAAAGGCGCTGCCCCCATCGGTCTGGTCCTACGTCGCGGGCGGGTCCGGGGACGAGCGCACCCAGCGGTCCAACCGTGAGGTCTTCGATCGGTGGGGTCTGATCCCGCGCATGTTCGTCGGCGCCGCGCAACGCGACCTGTCCGTCGAGATGTTCGGCCTCACCCTGCCTGGGCCGATGTTCATGGTGCCGATCGGCGTCATCGGGCTATGCGCCCAAGATGGCCATGGCGACCTGGCTACCGCACACGCGGCCGCGCGTACCGGCGTCGCCATGGTGGCCTCCACCTTGTCGGTGGATCCGTTGGAAGACGTCGCCGCGGCCCTGGGCGATACTCCCGGCTTCTTCCAGCTGTACACACCGACCGACCGCGAGCTGGCGGCCAGCCTGGTGCATCGCGCCGAGGCGGCCGGGTTCAAGGGCATCGTCGTCACGCTCGACACCTGGGTCACGGGTTGGCGGCCGCGCGACTTGAGCACGTCGAACTTCCCCCAGCTCCGTGGACACTGCCTGAGCAACTACACCAGCGATCCGGTGTTCCGCGCGAGCCTGCAACGCCCGCCGGAGGAAGACCTGCAAGGCGCAGTGCTGCGCTGGGCGCAGGTCTTCGGAAACCCCTTGACCTGGGACGACCTCGGCTGGCTGCGCTCGCTCACCAAATTGCCGTTACTGGTCAAGGGCATCTGTCACCCTGACGACGCGCGACGCGCCAAGGACGGCGGAGTCGACGGCATCTACTGCTCCAATCACGGCGGCCGGCAGGCCAACGGCGGCCTGCCCGCGCTGGATTGCCTGCCCGGGGTGGTCGAGGCGGCCGACGGGCTGCCGGTCCTGTTCGATTCGGGCATCCGTAGCGGAGCCGACGTCATCAAGGCGCTCGCGCTGGGCGCCACCGCGGTGGGCGTCGGCCGCCCGTACGCCTTCGGTCTGGCGCTCGGGGGCGTCGACGGCATTGTGCACGTGCTGCGGATGATGCTCGCCGAAGCGGACCTGATCATGGCCGTCGACGGATATCCGGCGCTCAAAGATCTCACCCCGGAAACGCTTCGGCGCGTCGACTGAGCACCGGGAGGTCGCGCCTGCGACGGTGGAGGAATGCAGGCGATCCTCGATGAGTTCGACCAGTACCTGGAGCTGGAATGCGGCCGGTCGGCGCACACCCGACGCGCCTACCTGGGCGACCTGCGGTCGCTGTTCGGCTTTCTCGACGGGCGTGGCGGCTTGGACGCGCTGAGCCTGCCGGCCCTGCGCTCGTGGCTGGCGGCCGGGGCCGGCGCCGGTGCGGCCCGCACCACGCTGGCCCGGCGCACCTCGGCGGCCAAGACATTCACCGCGTGGGCCGCGCGGCGCGGACTGCTGAACGGGGACCCCGGCGCCCGGCTGCAGGTGCAGAAGTCGCACCGCACCCTGCCGGCGGTGCTGCGCCAAGACCAGGCGCTGGAGGCCATGGCCGCGGCGAAATCCGGCGCCGAGCAAGGCGACCCGATGGCCCTGCGGGACCGGCTGATCGTGGAGATGTTGTACGCCACCGGTATCCGGGTGAGCGAGCTGTGCGGCCTGGACATCGACGATGTGGACACCCACCACCGGTTGGTGCGGGTCCTCGGTAAAGGCAATAAGCAGCGCACCGCGCCATTCGGGGTGCCGGCCGCCGACGCACTGCGCGCCTGGCTGGCCGACGGACGTCCCGCATTGGCCGTCGCGGAGTCCGGCCCGGCGCTGCTGCTGGGCGCACGAGGACGCCGGCTCGACCCGCGCCAGGCGCGCACGGTCGTACACCAGACCGTCGCCGCAGTGGACGGTGCGCCCGACATGGGGCCACACGGGCTGCGGCACAGCGCGGCCACCCACCTCCTCGAAGGCGGGGCTGACCTGCGGATCGTCCAGGAGTTACTCGGCCATTCGAGCCTGGCGACCACCCAGCTCTACACCCATGTCGCGGTCTCCCGGCTGCGGGCGGTACACGATCAGGCCCATCCGCGGGCCTAGCCTCGCAGCGGCTTGAGCCGGATCGGGGTGGATTCCAGCAGGCCCAATGGATCGACATAGTCGGCGCCCGACGCCGGACCCCACATCGCGCCCCAGTGCAAACACGCCGCGGCCGGGCATCCGATGTGCCCGGCCATCAGCTGGCCGATCATCGTCTGCGAAGTCACCGGCTGACCGACCTGGACGTCAGCGCGGACCGGCTCGTAGCTGGTGCGCAAACCACCGGGGTGGGCCAACGACACCACCGGCCGACCTGCCAGCAGCCCGGCGAACACGACGATCGCGCCACCCGCCGCGTACACCGGTTGGCCAGGAGTGCCCGACAGGTCAACACCGCGGTGCCCGGGATGCCAATCCGGCGACGGCGCGTCAAATCCCCGCACGACCGTCGGCGGTGGCCGCAACGGCCAGTCCAGCCGGGCGTCCTCGGCAGATGCCGGCGCAGCCGCGAAAAGTATGAGCCATAGGACCAGTGCCAGCCGTCGCACCGGGTCAGTTCAGCGGCGCCACGGCCCACGGGGCCAGTCACCGTGGCGAGTTCTGTGGAGTAAGACGTGTAAGCTCCTGGTCGCAGCTCGCATTAGCGGGCTGACTTCGCGCGCCTGCACCGCGGCTCCCGTTTCTTAGGAGATCGCACCACATGCCGGGCGGTCCCGCGTCGGCTTCCCCTCGGGGATCCGGAACGGGTCCGGCATCGCAGCAGACGCCAGGGCCCGGCTTCACCCGATGCCGGGCAAACAACCGACACAAGTAAGGCATGAGCATGGCCGTAGTAACTATGAAGCAGCTGCTTGACAGCGGCACCCACTTCGGGCATCAGACCCGTCGCTGGAATCCCAAGATGAAGCGGTTCATCTTCACCGACCGCAACGGCATCTACATCATCGACCTGCAGCAGACGCTGACCTTCATCGACAAGGCATACGAGTTCGTCAAGGAGACCGTCGCCCACGGTGGCAGCGTCATGTTCGTCGGCACCAAGAAGCAGGCGCAGGAGTCCGTCGCGGCCGAAGCGACCCGCGTCGGGATGCCGTACGTGAACCAGCGCTGGCTGGGCGGCATGCTGACCAACTTCTCCACCGTGCACAAGCGGCTGCAGCGTATGAAGGAGCTGGAGGCGATGGAGCAGACCGGTGGCTTCGAGGGCCGCACCAAGAAGGAAATCTTGATGCTGACCCGCGAGAAGAACAAGCTGGAGCGCAGCCTCGGCGGTATCCGCGACATGGTCAAGGTGCCTTCGGCGATCTGGGTCGTCGACACCAACAAAGAGCATCTCGCGGTCGCGGAGGCTCGCAAGTTGAACATCCCGATCATCGCGATCCTGGACACCAACTGCGACCCCGACCTGGTCGACTACCCGATTCCTGGCAACGACGACGCGATCCGGTCGGCCGCCCTGCTGACCAAGGTGATCGCGTCCGCGGTCGCCGAGGGCCTGCAGGCTCGCGCTGGTCTGGGTCGCGGTGACGGAAAGCCGGAGGCTGGGGATTCGCTGGCCGCCGAGCCGCTCGCAGAGTGGGAGCAGGAGCTGCTGGCCTCCGCGACCGCAACCGCAACCGCACCGGCAACCACGGATCCCGTCGAAGCACCAACAACAGAACCAACCACAGATGCATCCTAGGAAAGGCTGAGCATTGGCGAATTACACCGCTGCCGACGTCAAGCGACTTCGGGAGCTGACCGGTGCCGGAATGCTCGACTGCAAGAACGCGCTGGTGGAGACCGACGGCGACTTCGATAAGGCGGTCGAGGCGCTGCGGATCAAGGGCGCCAAGGACGTCGGCAAGCGTGCCGAGCGGGCCACCGCCGAGGGATTGGTGGCAGCCAAGGGGGGCGCGCTGATCGAGCTGAACTCCGAGACCGACTTCGTCGCGAAGAACGCCGAGTTTCAGGCGTTGGCCGATGTGATCGTCGCGGCGGCGGCCGCGTCCAAGGCCGCCAATGTCGATGCCCTGAAGTCGGCGAAAGCGGGCGACAAGACGGTCGAAGAGGCTATCGCCGCATTGTCGGCCAAGATCGGCGAGAAGCTCGAGTTGCGCAGGGCCGCGTTCTTCGACGGCACGGTGGAGACGTACCTGCACAAGCGCGCAGCCGACCTGCCGCCGGCCGTTGGCGTGCTGGTCGAGTACACCGGTGCGGGTGCGGAGGCCGCGCACGCGGTCGCGCTGCAGATCGCCGCGCTCAAGGCGCGTTATCTGTCCCGCGACGACGTCCCCGCAGAGGTTGTAGCCAGTGAGCGTCGCATCGCCGAGGAGACCGCCAAGGAAGAGGGCAAGCCGGAACAGGCGCTGCCCAAGATCGTCGAGGGTCGGCTGAACGGCTTCTTCAAGGACGCGGTGCTGCTCGAGCAGCCGTCGGTGTCCGACAACAAGAAGACGGTCAAGGCCCTACTCGACGAGGCCGGCGTGACGGTGACACGCTTCGTTCGGTTCGAGGTGGGTCAGGCCTAAGCGCGGACGGCGGGCGGCCCGCGTTGGGCTAGCGTCGTTGCTATGCAACGTGTGCATGCTTTCGGTGACGATGCCCTAGGTGACCTCGACGCGGTAGGCCTCGCCGATGCAATCCGCGCCGGCCGGGTCAGCAGAGCCGAAGTCGTCGAGGCCGCGATCGCCCGCACCGAGGCGGTCAATCCCGCCCTGAACGGCTTGGCCTACAAGGGATTTGACCAAGCGCGCGCGGCCGCGGCGGCCAGCCCGGCCGGTGGCTTTTTTGGCGGTGTCCCGACCTTCATCAAGGACAACATCGATGTCGCCGGCCAGCCGACGATGCGGGGCACCGACGCGTGGTCACCCCGCGACGCGGTCGCCGACGGCGAGTTCACCCGGCTGTATCTGGCCACCGGGCCGACGTCCCTGGGCAAGACCCAGCTGTCGGAGTTCGGGTTCAACGCTTCCGCCGAACACCCGCGGTTGGGGCCGGTTCGCAACCCGTGGAACACCGCCTACACGGCCGGCGCGTCGTCTTCGGGATCGGGTGCGCTCGTCGCCGCCGGCGTGGTGCCGATCGCGCACGCCAACGACGGCGGCGGGTCGATCCGAATTCCGGCCTCCAGCAACGGGCTGGTGGGGCTCAAGCCGTCGCGTGGCCGGTTGCCGCTGGACGCCGAACTGCGCCGGTTGCCGGTGCGCATCGTCACCAACGGCGTGCTGACCCGTTCGGTGCGTGATACCGCGGTCTTCTATCGGGAGGCCGAGCGCATCTGGCGCAATCCCAAGCTGGCACCGATCGGCGACATCACAGGGCCTGGTCGGCAGCGGCTGCGGATTGCTGTGGTGACCCGCTCCGTTCGGCGCGAGTGCGCCCCCGAAATGCGTGAGCTGACGCTGAAGTCGGCCGGTTTGCTCGAAGAATTGGGGCACCGCGTCGAACTCATCGACGAGCCACCGACGCCGGCCAGTTTCGTGGACGATTTCGTGCTGTATTGGGGTTTTCTGGCGTTCGCACAGGTGGGCTCGGGCCGGCGCGCGTTCGGCCCGACGTTCGACCGGACCCGGCTGGACAGCCTGACGCTCGGCCTGGCTCGCCATACCGGCCGCAACGTGCACCGGCTTCCGCTGGCGATCGCGCGATTGCGCAGACTGCGGCGGCGCAGCGCGCGGTTCTTCAGCACCTACGACGCGCTGCTCACCCCAACCGTTGCCGAGGAAACCCCGCGGATCGGCTACCTCGCTCCCACCGACTATCGGCAGGTCATCGACCGGCTCATCGATTGGGTCGCGTTCACCCCGCTGCAAAACGTCAGCGGGGACCCCGCGATTTCGTTGCCACTGGCCCAGTCCGCAGACGGCATGCCGGTGGGCATGATGCTGTCCGCAGACGTCGGGCAGGAAGCGCTGCTGCTGGAACTTGCCTTCGAACTGGAAGAGGCCCGCCCGTGGGTCCGGATCCACGCCTGAAACGTAGCCGGTCAGTCGGACCCGAGCTGCTCCAGCATTTGTTTGAACTCGCGCTGCTGCGTTGCGGTCAGTTTGGCCAGGATGCGGGCATCAGCGACATGGACCGCGCCTTCGGCGCGCTTCAACAGGGCACGGCCCTGACTGGTCAGCGTGGCCGGTAGCGCACGCCCCGAAGACACCGATGCGGGCCGTGCCACCGCGCCGATGTCTTCCAGCTTGCGCAAGACGGTGTTCATGGCCTGAGGTGTCACGTTGGTGTGCCGGGACAATTCGGCGCTGGACAGTCCCGGGAACATCGAAATGATGCGCAGGCAAACGAATTCGGGAAGCGTCAGGCCGAGCGGACCCAACACGGCGGAAACCTCTGGCCGCAGGACCGCTCCCACTCGGTAAAGCAGGTATCCCAGCGGAGCACCTTCGGTCTCGCTCATGTCAATGATATTGACATACGTTTGCGGTCGAAAGCTTAAAAGAATCGCTACTGGATGGCCGGCGGCGTCCATGCGCTTGCGGCACAACAGAAAAATGCTGCGTTGGCGCAGGTGAACGGTCTACGGTGGCAATTTTGGGGAGTTGCCGTGTTTGAGCTCACCTGCGAAGGGTTATGCGAACTTGATGTGGCCAATTGGCCCAATGGGGGGCCAACTTTTCGACACGGAAGGAATTTTGAGTATGGAGTTCAACAAAATTGCTGTAAAGACTGCTATCGCAGTTGGGGGAGTCGCGGCGGCAAGCGTTTTCGCTGCGGCCACCGCTTCTGCTGCGCCCGCAACCGTTCAGGGATTCGGCACCAGCGAGCGACTGGTTGATGGTCCGATGATCACCAATTACACGGTGGGTAGTCTGCAGCCCAGCAGCACGATGATCCCGGGCTTCGCGCCCAAAGGGAAGCTCTACCAGGCGGATATCACCGCCAGGTCTGACGGCGGAATCGTGACGCCCCTAGTGTCTGATTTCAATGCTCGCGCCGCCAACGGCCAGAGCTATCGGGTGATTGAAACAGTTCCGGTGCCCAACGGCTTAAACCCGGCGCCGATCACCCAGGGTGCTCAATCGAGTGGGTTGATCTATTTTGACGTGACCGGTCAGCCGCCGAATGGTGTCGTCTACAACGACGGTATGCAGGACGTTTTGATGTGGACGAGCAACACCTGATTGGCCGTTTAGCAGTTTCACCGATCTCCCCGCGTCGTACTCGGCGCGGGGAGATCAGCTTTCAGGCTTGTCCACACGGGAGTCAGCGTCGGCTCGGCAACGACCCATTGCGGTTGCGGCGGCGTCACCGCCATGTAACCCACGCCGCGGACGGTGTCGACCATCGAATCGTATTCGGGTCCGAGCTTGGCGCGCAGTCGTCGTACGCGCCGTCGACGGTGCGAACAAGTCATCAGCATCAACGCTATGAGGCGCGCGTCGCGTCGAGTGTCCGAGAGAATTCAGGGTCGGCAAGGCCGATTCGAAATCGTCCTCATCGGTAAGTAGTAGAACGTCCAAAGACGTCTCCAAGCCTCATGGATCTTTTCAGCGCACGATGGGTTGCCCGACTGCGACCAGAACTAAACCCCATTTTTTTTGCTGGGCAGATAGTGCACCCCGGGCCCGCCGCAGTGCGACGATGGGGCAGGATGTGACATGCCGTTCCGGGTGAGGTCGCCGGGATGGCACTCTCATGCGAGGAGCCTGATGACGGAAACCCAGCCGACCAGCGCCGAAAGCGCGCCGACATCGTCACACGACCCGGCGAGTCCAGCCAAGTATTCGCGAGTGTTGCTCAAGCTCGGCGGCGAGATGTTCGGCGGCGGCCAGGTCGGGCTGGATCCCGATGTCGTGGCCCAGGTGGCACGC